>WLWD01000173.1_pt1 | contig 233653 bp, 163 predicted proteins | sample 6712731 | NCBI WGS metagenome assembly WLWD01 (sample SAMN12718690, study PRJNA576275) | sponge metagenome | isolation source: marine sponge | host: Mycale hentscheli | place: New Zealand: South Island, Marlborough, Capsize Point | collected 2014-11-01
AGAGAAAACAGTGCTGCTGGGTCCGCTACGCTTTTACACAAGTTCAGGCATTAGGTCTGCTCCATGACAATATTTGGCTTGCTTTTCAAGGCCAGCAACTCATATAGTCTACAGGTTCACTACTTTTATCAAGACACTATACCAATTTACTTAATTAGTGGCACAGGGGAAAAGGGGGTTACATGTAAAACAACAACAACAAAAACAAACAAAAAACAAAACAAATAAAAAATAAATCAACAAATAAACACCATGGACTCTCGATTGTGTAACCCTTGTAAGTGTCTCACTTGCTTCGCTCACTCGCCAATAATATATATTCCAGGTTAGACATTTTACAATACTATTAGGAACATGAACCATTTCACACAGGTGTTACCTCACGTCCCAACTCTTTGGTCTGTCAATATGACTTCAGGCAGGCTTAACACTCCTATGGGGCTTCTAAATACAAAGACATTTCACACAGGCTTTGGTGTGTGGACTATCTCAGAGTTGCTAACTTTTCAAATCGTAGTTTAGGGACACTAAGCCACACCCCAGAAAACACCCAAAACCACATCAATTACAAGGAAGCAATGACAACATGATATTGAAAAAAATGTGCGGGCAACCTTACTTCCAATTGAATGAACTATGAAAAAAAATTTTTTTTTTTTTTTAGAGAGAAACGAACCCTAATCTTGAATAAAGAAAGCATTTGTGAGTTACACCAACAACTACTGGTGGATTAGCTAAGTAACATCTTCACAACTCATGCTAGTAGTTCATCATTTCCGGGCAAACAATAGAAAGTACTAGTGGTGTGCTTGAGCACAAATGGCGAGCGAGCCTAAAGACTATACTATTTGACTTCTAACACTGAAGCTACTGAAAATAAGGTCCAGTTTTTTAATTTAGCACAGGGTAAAGGGATTTCAGTGCCATAGTAACAACTCTCTGCAACTGCTTGAATTGAAGGAAAAAACAACAACAAAACAATACACGTTATTTAAAAGTTTTCTTTGTGATATTCTTTAGCTAAGTAGTGGTTGTAACACACAATGCTTTGACACAGCTGGACATGCACCTACACAGACTTACCTTCGCAGTAGTCTAGTGGACAATGTATTTTCAGGTAAATACTGTGCGCACGGCTTATAACCATGACGAAGAGCGCATTGACTTACCACCGCCACTAACTCGAATAGAAATGGAAGTCCCTTAAGTTGTCAAGTTTGAACTGCACCCGCAAAAGAATTCAAAACGGTAAACAATTCAATTTCTAGGGTGATACGGGTACTAATCGATAAACCAGAGGATTCTGTTTAGTGCAATTTGGGACGGGGTCGACCACCTAACTAACACAAAAATGCGAGGGTCAAAGTACAAAATGACATACGTACGTCCAAACATATATACAAATAAATAAATAAATAAATAAATAAACATCCCCGATTTTCGATTGTGTTACCCCTGTAAGTGTCTCGCTCGCTACGCTCGCTCGCCAATAATTCCAGTGTGGGACAATTGTAAGTGATAAATCAAGGACCCTCCTGGAGTTTTCAGGACAGCTGGCAAGTACCTACATTGGTAGGAGGCAAGGTGTTGGTTCTTGGTCACCAGTGTATCTGGCAGTCATTAAAGACTTTAGCACAACAATAACATAATTTTAAGGTAATAATATAAAATAAAGGGTAGAAAACATCCTACACAGATTTCAAAAGCTAGTAACAACTCTTACCTTACTTTATCCAGTAGAGTGGAAGACTATTGGAGTTCTAGGCTAGCAAGCAGTTGGGGAAAATGGCGTGCCACCAGTAATGCATCACAACTAATTCTACTCAAATTTCCACAAAGCATAAAAGAGGGAGTCGGCCAGGGCACACAGATGTCTACACAGGCACACTCTTTAGGCAGGTGAATCAGCTGCTAATGAACATAACCACATGGGGTTAAATGGCATAGTAAGTTTGTGAGTGGGGTGTGAGTACATTTCCCTTGATTTTGAACAAAAGGCAAAAGGAATGGAATCTAGGAATAATGGGCAAGGCTTCATATAGTGGGTAGGGGTGTCCGGGTGTAGGGGTGTAGGGGTGTAGGGGTGTAGGGGTGTCCCCCCCCCCCCTCCCAGTGGAAGTTAATATAGTGCAATAGCTAACTTGAACTCTTAGCTAGTAAGATTATGAAATCCATGCATGTGACCAAACACTGATCAGTGTAGTATATACTCTCATAGGCATGTGCATCAAAGTAGTGTGGGTTTAATGGGTGTGGCTAAGTACAGCAGTGTTCCCTCCCCTCCCTACACCCAATCCTGTATGACACCCTGAGATGATGGGCGTGGTTGACACATACATACGTACATAAATACATACATACTTAGACATACACACATACTTGACATACAGTAAATAGGTAACCTATAAATTCACATTTGGTTAATTTGTTTATTGGTAATTGGGAGTCACAGGTAATTAATAAACATGTGAGATAGTAGCAGTGGTGGGATGCTACAGAGTAATGATTATTACTAGTGATGTGCTTCAGCACAAATGGCGAGCGAGCTGGTCTGAAATTTTAACGCTAACTGCTAATAATTTTTGTTAGTTTAAAATATTTTAGTTTAGTTTATTGCTATTCTTTAGCAACACACAACACTTTTATACATACTTGTTTACTGGATATACCAGCACAAGACCTGCTTTGTATTCTCTTCTTGACTTCGACTATTGGACAAAGGATTTTCAAGGAGTAAGCAATCAAATTTCCAAGGATGATATGGGTAAAGATCGATAAACTAATAATTTTCGTTTAAGCTAGTTGCCTTTACAAAGTACGCTCGTTCAAAATGCTCTATTGTACCAGAGCTCTAGCAGTAGCATTATGTTGTATTCTCTTAGTGACTTGACTATTGGACATTTTCAAGTCAAAAATAATCTGTTACGAAGGCATAGAGCACAGTGCACTGACTAAGTTACCTTACCACTGCCACTAAAAGAATGAATGAACTCTTGGAAGACCTAACTGTGAAAGTCTCTCCCATTCTGTCTCCGTAGCACTTTGCCTGGTTTCCCCCCCCCCCCCCCCCTCCCCCTCCCTTTTCCTAACATTATTTCAAAGTCTTTTTCTCCCAAATTTCTTGCACCCACTCTAATGTTTATGTTTTTGAGTAGCCTCTGGGGTGGACTCACATTGATCACTTTAAACTTTGCCATATATATATACAGTAGAACCTCCCTTAACTTCAAAAATGTTGATTTGCCCCCCTCTCAAGTTTGGTTCTAAAAATACCCATAGGAGACAATAAAATGGGAGTATTGGAATACACAGTGAGAAAGCTGAAAATGATTGACTACCTTGCAACCACACACACCTTGGTGTTGATGTACTGAAGGGGTGTGACCTAATGGTGATGCCACAACCACTAAGGCCACACTCTATTTTACTAGCTGGAAAGTTAAAATGGCTACCATTGAAAGAATAGGTGGTGCCTAGCAATGTAGTTTAAGGTAATTAAACGTAGTTAACGGAGATGGAGCCCACTCGATTTGCATGGGTCACGCAGCAGGAAGAGAGTAATTGATTAGGCAGGACATGAGGGGTATGGCCTGAAGGGTAGGGAGCATGCGCATCGCAGGGGAGGCGTTACTTGGGATACGGCACGTGGCATACGAGAGCACGAGCATAGAGAGCACACAACCGAGTTTTACAGCTCCCACCGCCACCCACTCAACACCACCAAAAAAAAAAAAAAAAAAAAAAAAAAAGGAAAAAAAGGGGGAGGGTAATCAAGACAGTAATTACGAGGATAATGATAATAGGGAAAGAGGATCTCCATCCATCTGGATGTGAACCTGAGCTGGGGGGGACTCTGGCGATGCAGAGCAATTGGGGCCAATTGCCACTGACCCGCCAAGTCTCTCACCCCCAAGGGGTGGGGCCTGCGGTCATGCGGCTGCCTAGAAGGACGCATGCGCACAACTGCAGGCCACAATGCCAGCTCAGACTGCCAAGGGTAATTAGGAGAAACACAGGTAATAGCCAGCCTAACTACTAGGAGAATCGTAGTTAAAGAACAATGGAATTCTGGTAAGTGCATAGCTAAGCTAGAAACTAAGTCTATCTTCTCTATGAGGATCAAGTTAAAACATTCTTCTTGGTATCAACTCTATGACTTGAGACTGAATAGCTAACTTGGTACTATTTATTTACAAAAACTACAACAATTAACACTTCCTTAAGCCAGAAAAATAATTGACAAAAATAATTAGTTAACACTTTCTTACAAGCTTATCTTTCAATGGATTTGAACGCTACTATGGTTACTACAAAGTTGCTAAAGCAGTTTTAATCCATCTTTTATTAGCTGCCACGTAATCAAGCAGAGGTTGTGTTGAAGTAAGCAGGCAAGAGAGAAGAATGCCTTCTTATTGTTTACAAAATTACAGCTAGGTTAGCTTGTTGGCATTTGTGCTGAAGCTTACTTGTAATATTATTACTATAACATACTTCCAATAATCCAGTATTCTCGGATCAAATAATTAGAATAGCAAATTTTCTTGTTCTATCAGCCAATATTATGTTCATTAAAACTCAGTCCAATGTTTTGACTTCTTGCCAAAAAGTCGAAATGTCGAGTTAAGTTTGCTATTATAATAATATACTTTAAAGACCACTCTTACCTGCTCAGTTAACCTCTTTGTTCCAGGAGTCTGATGCTGAGGGTCATAGAAGGCTTGCTGAGGAGAGGCTGGCTTGTAAAATGGCGGCACTAGAGTAGGTGGTCGCACTGGGCTGCCTGGATACAGCATTCGGGGGGCTTGCTGGCCAGACGTAGGTGCAAAGGTCATTGGGTACAGGACTTGACCTCTGACTCCAACTGGACTGGCAGGTTTGGGGCGTCGGGGAGAGCTAGAGAGCATGCACGCTCCCTTACTGTTCCGCATCATGAACCTGCAGCAAGTGAGAACAGCCATTTCTAAATAGGGTGATGGTTCATGTTGGACTTGGTGCGAAATAACAAGGAATGGAAACATTGGTATCAAGGAATTGGTGTCTGGGAATGAAACTATCATAACTTTGGTGTCAATTGTCCCTGGGTATTCCTGGGAGTCTCCACCCATGTATTGGGGATATGGGGTAAGCCCCTGTCATTATTTATGCCAGATAGTGACTTCAAACATGAAAGGCTTATCGACTATTTAAAGGGTTATTTGGAATGAAAGATTCAAAAAATTAAATAAAATACCAAAATTTTGCTACGACCTCCTTTAGGATTTTTCTACAGTCCCATGGGACAATTACCAGGTACTACTGGACAACACTCGTTATATTCAGACCGTTCAACTCATTAGTAAGTAAGGAAGATTGCTTCAAAGTGTTGCATAAAGCAAACTCTTACTGGATGGATTATTCTGAAGCATTTGAAAGATGAATGATTGGATGACACATTATTTGGTAAAATAACTTATCAACACGTTTGCCAAGATACATTGTAGCATGCATGCCATGGTGTGGTGCGTGGGCGTAAATATGTGGCAGTGCATGTGTTAGTGAAAAGGAGAAAAGAAACAGGTACAACTACAATAAACCAAGTGGTGCATCATGTCTTTACACTAGTATCCAAGTGATGCATCATGCATACCTAATGGTGTGCCACCACTTAAAAATGCCCTGGAGAGAATGCTGGTTTGAATTGATATATTTTTGGTGAAATAATGCTATTGCATTAAAAAAAAGTTTTTGGAGATGTTGTTTACAGAAAATGAAGGACAATGTGTGAATCTATTTTGACATGTATATGTAAAGTTACTCTCCTTATCTGTAAATACATCTTCGTTTCCAATCACACAGACAAGTATCATCATCATCATCATCATCGTCATTATCATGGAGGAAATGCTCCAGTACTGACAAAAAAGTTGAGATTCGTATGCGTATACATGCACTGAGCATGCCAATGCCACATTTGTTAGTACACATGTGCTGTACATGCCAATGTCATGTCACATGTGCTGTACATGCCGATGTCATGTCACATGTGTTAGTATATTTGCTGTACATCAATGTATGTCATATTCTATGAGCCAATGGACTTGGCATTTGTGACAGTCCCTCAGGACATTGTTTAGACTATTTATTATTCTCCACACACTAATGATGACCATTGTAAAATGGTTGAAACGTTTGTGCGTTTTGTAAATATTTTATATGACTAGTGAAATACAAAGTATATGGAACTATTATATACAGTTTCTCTACACAATCCTGATCTTCAAGCTATTCAACGACATCAGCTGAGGTGCATGGTGCTATTTAAAATGTCCTGATGTCCTGATGTGTGGACCATCAAATAACTTACAGGAGGTAGGGAGAGAGAGGGAGTAGTGAGTGTGTTAGTGTAGAGTATACTGTATATATTATATAAGCAGGGCTTCATACAGGATTTTTTTCTAGGGAGGTGGGGGGAGAATTTATTTATTTATTCCTACCTAGGATAGCGTGTGGCTAAATAGGCCACAAAGAGGGGAGGGTATGGGTCTTCGAGCTTGAGGGGGAGGGGGGGGGGGTAATGCTAATATGAGCTGCTTTGTCCACTGTTACACTTCAAAAGTATACGGGGATTTTTTCAGAAACATTTAAACTTTTGAACATAATCCTCGTCCTTCCAGTTGGAACAGCATCAGTTGAAAGATCTTTCAGCTATATAAAGCTCATTAAAACCCGTATACGCAACTGTATCACTGACTAAACCCTTCGTCAGCTCATAAGAATTGCCATTGAGGCCATGAGCTTTCGGCTGTAAACTTTGATGAAGTTCTAGAGATTTTCTAACAAACAAAAAAAAAATAGAAAAATTGTGCTTTGATTTTTGATTTACATTTTTTAATAACAAGAAAGAATTTGCTCTAAGTTACCATTTATAATTATAATTAAGTCACCTAAGTTTACTAAGTTTGTCACCTACTTGTTTAGTACAAGAGATTGAGTTTCTTGTTAGCACTCCTTCAGACAGCATTTTACATAACATATAATATAATTATAAGTGGGTGTGGCCTTATTAGCCGTACCATTTCAAATTTGCTTTCTACGGCCCCGTACATGAATCGATCACCGCAATCGCCAACAGAACGAGTACAGCGAGGTTCACCTATTATTGGCAATTTATAAAAAAAAAAAAAAAAAAAAAAAAAAAAAAAAAAAAAAAAAAAAAAAAAGAGAACCTAAACAGTTTGGTCAAAACTTGCTCAGCAATTCCCTTGTTATAATACTACATACTTATTCTATATACTACCAAAAGGAGAAGCAAATCAATTGTATATAATTTTGTGCAGTACACATTGTCGTTACGTTTTCCTCATTAACAATACTTAACAGCTTCTAAACATGCGCTCAAATTCAGTTGTCGTTCATCGCTTTATTTGTTAAAACACCTAGCTGTGGAAGAATGCTGTGAACTGGTTCCTCTAATCAGACCCTGTCTTACCAGCTATCAGTAATCCACTTATCCAAGACATAACACTGCCATGGAGTTTTGAGGTGTAAACAATGAATGATGTCATAGGTAGGTGTGGCAAATCAGTCTAATGGATTTTGTAATTAGCTGATGTTGTTAATATTTCTTGAATATATTACAAAATATCAGTCTCAGCTTTAATACACTATATTATGTTTTAACTATTAACTTGTTAGCTTTTTTTGTACCAAATGCAAAACCACAGCAACACTAGTAACCTCAGATCAACATCTCTCACTGAAGCAGCTAGCCATGAACGTGTTAATAACTTGCACTGGCAGAAATAACAGTAACAAAAGCTAAAACAACAAAAACTAAAAACAACAACAACAAACAACTCGTTTTTGTCTGCTTTATAATATCCTGGACGTCTTTATCTTGTAACTGTATAACTAGCAGTCAAGTTAGGGAGCACTGCACATGTTAACTGTGAATCCACTGTGTTCCACTCCAGAGAGCAGGAATAAGGTGTGAAGAAAGGTTTTGAAACTAGAGAATACTAATTCAGTGAATATAAATCTACCCAATTACACAAACATTCCTAACTGACGAGATGCTGCCATTATTCTATTGCAATGGTAGTTTCAGTGATTCTGTGAGATGAAGTTATTTGACACCCTTTGAAGATCAGCTGATCGAGTAATACATATGTCCACTTCACAAATGTGTTGGCTCATGCAATACTTGTATTAAACTAGACCACTAAAGAGTGTTAACCCTCAGTGTTAGCTAAAAATGCAACAATTTGCAAAAGAAGTCACTATTTGTTGAATAACAAAGTTCTTAAAGTTTCAGCTTATAACAATAATAGTTTTGTTCTGTTTATGAATCTGGAGTTTGTAGGCCACTTTTATGGGCATGATGTTTAGAATCAGTGACCCACACTTTCTAAAGCTCTTTTACGTGCTCGACACTCAGCCATACAGTTTTTATGACTTTCTGTGGACTTCATGACATTCTCTGGCTTTAGTATTAACCTTGGTTTGGTAGAAAAACAATAACCACAGGAACATTGGACTTCCTGACATGCACGTTACACGAACACTTAGGGACCACTTTTTAGAGAGCAGACATACTTACAGTTGATGAAAGAAACACACCTCCAGCAGCACAGACTTCTCAACACCAGACAGAAAAAAATAAATAAATAAAAAAAGAAAAGAAAAAAAGATTAGCACTGAAACTATAGAATTCACACCAAATCTGAACTGGGCGCGACAAAATTTGTATGCTCATATGCTCATGGAGTGCGTGTGATTCTAATTGGCAGGTAAACAAGAATGGGTGTGGCCATATAGCGGCACTCACCGTGATGTCTGCCTTTTCTCTCATTTTCTCAAAACTAAACCGAAATAAAGTAAAAAGCGGCTTATTAAAGTGACTTAAATCTGCATTTGAGTTCCTCATCTCTCAAGGTATTTTGAGCTGCAATTGTCCTATGTAATATGAGCTGGGCCAGAGAAATGAAAGTGTGGATATGATGGTCATGTAGCTTCACAAGGCACAGGAACAATTCAAATTTGAATGGCACAATACACAGACCACCCCTGGGAGGAGAAGATTGTAAAGCCTGCAAGTGACTATTCTCTAGCTGTGTTCATATTAATTATTACTACAGATAAGCCCTTCCACTATTCAGAATTAGAAAATACAGTAAATATAATAATAGCTTTGATTATAGCTGTGGCATTTTCTTTTAATTCAGCCAATTAAGTGAACTAATAATACGGATCTGCTTAAAGTGGAAAGAGCTTCACTCAGTCTTTCTCTTCCCTATAGCCACCTTAATTAGTCCTCATCATGCTCATTGCCTATGTATGTCCTTTGTGCATGCATGCAACACACACATGTCACTGTATTTGCAGCCACTCTGGCAACAACACATACAGACATACAACACAACAAAGAGACCAGATATGGTTTCAGAAGTGCTTCTTATCGTGACAGAGTTAATACTTTCACAAGGTTGCCACACCCACCTATAGACATGGTCAAGTCAGACAACCAGACATGGGGCAAGGACTTGGGAAAATGCTTCAAGTTCATCTGTAAGTATTTGGAGAAGTGCACAAGCACACGCATTGGTGCTTTCATAGACATAACACTTGGAGTACAACTTCAAGTACTTTAAAAGACCTTGAGACACTGATACAACACCGAAAGTCATTCAAAGATCTATATTGTATAGTAAAGTATCCAGAACGCACAAGCAAGTGAAAAATTTAAGTACTATGTTGCAGCAAATAAACATTGTTTTTCTAAATTTCTGTTGTCCAGTCTGCTTTTCTGGCCTAAATACTCTGCCAGCAGATGAGCAAGCATTCACAGGAGCTGATGATAGTACAATCCCAAGAACACTTTCAGCAATCTTGGCTAATACTGTACGGATGTGAAGTTATTGGTAATACCAACCTGGTGCTCCAAATCTCTGATGCATGGTATGACTTATCACTGGAAAAATAACAGCTAAGTGTGCTGCCAGTGTGGACAATGAAATGAAATTACAAAAATATCTGAAGAGCAGAGTGTAGATGAGAAACTGTGCCCACTTAATATTTGGCAAGAACATGTGCTCAGTCATCGAAATGAATCAAAAGCCAAATTAACAGCATGCCTGGTGGAGCTTACAAGGAAATTGTGCTTGTGCTGAAAATATGCTTAAAGCCTGAAATGCAGCATTAATGTTTATTTGCTGCAAGTTCTTCAAGACACCGGAAATGAGAATATTTCTCCGACAATTCAGTGGCGAAAGGGCTAAAACAGCAAGTGGATATTCTAAACTGCACATTGCTATAATTATGACAAAGGTTCTCCCCTCCTTGATGGCCAACTACTTCAGGAAAAAAAGAAGTTCAACAAATATTACACATCTGGGACTTTCCACTAAGAGTGCACTTTAATTTAAAGCTGCAGGGTAATTAAGAAGATTGTCTTCCTGTTGGCAATTACTCCTTCACAATACCATCAGTAACATCATACCAATGCAAACACAATAGCAGAGATTGTGACTACACATAAATCCTGAACAAAAATAGCATTTGTATGCTTCTGGTTGATCTTCAGTACACTGGCAGTATAAGTTGTAGGTTAAGTTATGAATTAGAAATCACAGAATATAAATTGACAGAAAAATAACTATGTGCTAGAGTGAGGGAACCTAGACACACTGTTAAACTGGAGATATATCAACTCCATGGTCATAAGCTACCAGAAGCAATGACTTTAGCTTATAGCTAGCTTAGCACATTGTATTAGAGTCTTTATATCACTTCCCTTCACATGAACATGTGTAGTGCTCCTGCCCCTCATTAAATACCAACTCCTCCTCCCTAGCAGCAGCTGATAATAAATTGGGTGATAATAAAAAGCAGCTGGCAGTTAGTATCCCACTCCCACTTTTGGCACTTTTCCTCACCTTTGCTGAGTGGAAGGTGGGGATATATATCCAGTAGGGGAGATGCACGTGAGAGTCCCGTATTGGTCCACAGGCACATAAAATGCTGGAACACTGAAGGTCTTAATGGAGGCTTTGGGACTGCGTAGATAAGTGTCCTTGTCCACAGGTTTGGCCAGAGTCACTTCAACTTGGGCTCCATCCAGCATAGTACCTGAAGAAAGGGTCAAATGGTTGTTACTACAGAACCTGTGAAATTCGTGAGTTTAATTTGCTCATTTACAACTGCTGGCTCATCACTGGCCACCAAATATCTGAATGAGTAAGTAACCAGGGAATTCCATGTCCCACATTCTCATATGTGACCGTCTATGGGAAAATCGGGCACAACGCGGCATGCGTAGACGTCGCAAAAAGATCGATTTAGTTCTTAAAATTGTATTGAATAAGCCTAACGAAGGGAACGGTTAGGTGATATATAGCGGGAATGGCTAACGCTACGGCGATAAAACTTGGAGAGCTTAATATCTGCTTGCCGAGGAGTGTGTAAGTGCAAAAAAAATATTTTTCGTCGGGGCCGCGTTGTGCCCGATTTTCCTGTAGACGGTCACATATTCTCCTTTGTCTTTTTCAGTCTCCAGATAAGACTTTCAGGAACAATGACTTCAGTGGTGGACAACACTTACACTGTCACTATGCTTTTAAAGTAAGAAAAAATATATACTAATTTTCTCTTCTTATTGCCATCTTTACCTGTCTTATGAGTAACTTCTTTCCAGTTCTTTTACAAATTAGCATCAATAAACTGAGTTTCTCTCCTATTCTGTGAATAGATCAATTGCTTACTTCACTAACTAATCTTACTTAATCTTCTTCATTCTCCATACAGTATCAAATAATAAACTACCAGCACTCAGGTAGAGGGTCTAAATCCAATATTATAAGGTATCTGTATCAATACTGTAAACACTCTCTTATCAAGGAACTAATTGTGAACACTTCTAACATGTAAAACTTCAGTTTCCTCATCAATGTTTTATCTCTTCAAACTAAATAACACTACTCACAAATACCTTATTCCCTTTTTGCCTCCCTTACCATTAACAGCTTCAATAGCCTTGTGCGCTTCCTCCCTGCTGCTTTGGAAGTGAACAAAGGCATAGTCTTTGATCTTCTTCACTCTCTCCATTCCATAAGCTGAGAAGACTTCTAAGGTGTATGCTTCAGTGGTGGATAACATCAAGTTGCGTACATACAGCACCTTGACCTGCACAAGTCAGAGTAAATTATAATCATAGATTATGAAGTCCATTCAACACTTCGTTTGATCTCTGCACTTTAATTGGGCCATATAGGATGGAATGGAACTATACAACAACCAACTTGGACAAACATATAAACTTTGAGGGTGTCCAATGTAAGAAACACAAAACACTCATAAATCTTCCTATCACTTCTGATGCATACAGGTCCACAAAACTAGGAGGTCACCTTCTCGAACTTAAATAACTTGTATGAAGTTCTGACCTGTGCCATAATGTCTGCATCGACCTCTAACTCAGGTTCTGCCCAGTCCACTGCAATATTATGGCCCCACAAATCCACTCTTCCATTTATCAGCTTCCTCCTAGCCATCGCAGCAGCCCGATGGCTCTCGTATTCAACAAAGGCAAATCCTCGGTTCTTGGTCTTGTCTGAAGCACTCGGATAGACTATCACATCCACGACTCCTTCTGTGACCTTCTGCATCTCTGAAACTATGTCTTCCTTGGTCACCTAAAACAATACAATAATCATAATATCAAACTAGTCATCAATGCTAGTATTATATCAATATATCCTTAAATACTATAGTTAATATAGATAGTGTACCTTCTTCGGAATGCCTCCTACGAATAGCCTGCAGTTGTCTACGCTCATGCAGATTCCCAAGGACCTTTCCTTTCTAATCTCGTAATTATTTATTGCTTTGACACACTGCTTCGCCTCTGCTGGGTTGCTGTAGACGACAAAGCAATATCCTCGATTCTTCCCAGAATAGTGATCCAGCATCAGCCTCATCTCGTATATCTTGCCGACCCTCTCAAATATTGGGACAAGCTCATCCTCATAGCAGTCTCTCGGAATCTTACCAACAAACACTTCACACCTTCGCTGGGGTGCAGGGCCCTCCCAGTCTGGTGGTGGGCCATAATGGCGTTGACCATTTGCTTGCAGAATACTGTAGCCAGTTCTTTCTAATAATTCTGCTATTCTGTTTCTGCAAAATAAATATTCAATTTATATACTACATACTAATGTCTAGTTGTGAGAGGGAGAAGATAGTGTATATTCACAGTTTAGGCCTGGTTCAGCAAGTTTGGTGCCATACTTTTAATTCCACTTCATTACACAATTTAGCACATGGCAGACCGACTGGTTACCGCCTTACCCTTGAACTTCTGCAATAGTAGGGCTTCCCAGCTCCAATTTGTCTGCATCATCTGAAAGTCTGTGATCTTCAACTGGATTCGCTCCAATACCTGAATTCTCGGGGCAACTACTGGACGTCGAATCGCCCGGGTCTGCAGAGGAGATATCTAAACCGTCCAGAGAAACGTCAATGCTCTCAGAACTGCAATTCTCGGCTCCTCTTCTAAGTTCAGCCTCCGTAACTTCCACCGGCACTGCATCGGTTTTTTGTCGTGCAAGATTTTGATTTTGTGCGCTGTTCGCTACGCGCCGCACACATATCGTAAAGCTAGAAATTCTGTTTCTGCAAAATAAATATTCAATTTATATACTACATACTAATGTCTAGTTGTGAGAGGGAGAAGATAAGTGTATATTCACAGTTTAGGCCTGGTTCAGCAAGTTTGGTGCCATACTTTTAATTCCACTTCATTACACAATTTAGCACATGGCAGACCGACTGGTTACCGCCTTACCCTTGAACTTCTGCAATAGTAGGGCTTCCCAGCTCCAATTTGTCTGCATCATCTGAAAGCCTGTGATCTTCTTCAACTGGATTCGCTCCAATACCTGAATTTTCGGGGCAACTACTGGACGTCGAATCGCCCGGGTCTGCAGAGGAGATATCTAAACCGTCCAGAGAAACGTCAATGCTCTCAGAACTGCAATTCTCGGCTCCTCTTCTAAGTTCAGCCTCCATAACTTCCACCCGCATTGCATCGGTTTTTTGTCGTGCAAGATTTTGATTTTGTGCGCTGTTCGCTACGCGCCGCACACATATATATCGTAAAGCTAGAATGTGGCTAAATAAAACTAGCTACTTTGTCTAGCTAGATGTGTCCTAATCAGTCAGTTCGCCAAATGCACCGGAAGTTCGTAGACCGCCGTACATTTTTATTTGCGTCTGCCGACGACCTTTTTAGAGTCATGAATTATTCATGATGTAACAAAACTGCTTATTATTTGTTACCATTGGGGGTAAAAATTGGGAAATTGTATTTATACTAGTGATGTGCTTGAGCACAAATGGCGAGCGAGCCTAAAGACTATACTATTATGATTTTGACTTCTACGGGGTCGACCACATAACTAACACAAAAACGAGAGGGTCAAGTACAAAATGACATGACATGTCTATTTGAAATGATAGAAACTGCACTGAATTCTTCACTTATTGCCAGCAGTTTGAGGCTGGAGATGTAGCTACTAATAAACTCCTTTATGTTAATGGCTGATGCAGGAGATAGAATTACCTCGACTCTCACAATCACTGTCACTAACCCCATCCAAAATGAAGTATTTGGAAATAGAATTGCATTCTAATGTCTTGGCCCAAATATTGGAAGAAAGAAAGTTGCAATTTACTATTGAGACTGGTCTTGAAATTCAATCAATTAGAACAGCCAATTCTACAACTACCGTGAAAATGAAAGCACCAGAGGTGCAAACCCTCAGCGCTAGTTGTACACCACAATCTCAGCTGCTGTCACCAACTAGATCACCATTGGTGCGAATGCTTGGCCTTAGTTGTGCACAGACACTCTCAGGTATGACAAAGTCGTACTTTTAAAGAGCCCTTGGGCATAACTTACACACAATTTTGTTTTGTTGGAGCCTAACAAACAGCATAATAAGCCAGGTTCCTCCAAACTACAGCATTGTCATGAGACACATGCTTCAGATAGCACAATAGTTCAGCACACAATACAATAATGCATTAGTCCTGGGTAGCCACTATGTGAAACTAACAATGCATGGCTTTATCTTCCAACAATTTCTGAATAACCAATCAAGATCTCAACTATTTGCATCTAAAAATCATTCAGTATTCAATATAAAAAAATATAACAGATCGAGTTTCAAGTAACATGATACACTTCAAATAAAAATCAAAGGCAACCCTACCACACTCTACTACATCCTTTGATATACAATGGTGCACCACTTAAAGCACTTGACCAATGACCACACTCTGCAGCAATTAGAATCTACAACTGGCTAAGTGAAAGTCTGCCTTGCACAAGTTTTTTTTTAATTGTTTTCTTGTAATCGATCGATAACCATGCTGTGGCTATAAATATAATTGTTGGTTTGAGTCCACCACCTACTCAATTTTCATCAATCTCACCAAAAACATCAGCCTATTGCACATAAAATACTTGAATTGACCTTTGACCCTAATTATAGTGTGATCCAATAAGAATTTTGGCCGACTGGCTGTGCTATAGTTGCCATGTTCACAGTCTGCAAGGTTGTTTGTGAAGGCAGAACCTCAGTACCTGATACTATAATGACTTAGATGGTGAAGAAAGTCTTGGGGCCTATCATTTGCTCACTTATAATTCCCAGCAAATAGAGATATATGACTCTCCGATGATAGCTGTGGGACAAACTCTGTTTAAGAGTTTTAATGATATTCATGGCGGCTTAATTAAGTTTTTTCCTACCTACATACTCAATATTTATATAAATGTGGACCTCAAACCAATAATTTATTAGGGATGGCCTAATAATAAAAGCAACAACAACTATAATAAGAGTGAGAAATAAAGTTTTAGAATAGTTATGAGATAAAAAATAATCAGGCCAGTCCTACAAGTAAATAAATTAGTAAACCAGGTCAGTTCTAGCAAGTATGGAGTAAAAACCAGGCCAGTCCTTCACATAAACAATAATCAAGCCAGTCCTTCAAGTAAATAATTTAGTAAACCAAGCCAATCCTTAATAAAATTAATAAACCAGGTAGTTCTATCAAGTCTTTGGAGTAAAAACCAGGCCTGGCCTTCACATCAATTAATAAAACCAGGCCAACCCTTTCGGTAAAGTAGCAAATGCTATACCAGTCCTTCTGGTTAATTTAGCAAATCTTGGTCAAAACTTCAGGTAAATTTGTAAAACCAGGCAAGTCCTTCTGGTAGTATATGCATTTTGAGCAACACTTCAGGTGGATTGCATGGTAAGACCAGGTGTGCCATACCAAAGCAAATAAACATGTCCAGCCCAACCCTTTAGGTTTATTAGTTAAGCCAACTACAAAGTTAAACTAGCTATGATTTTATTAAGTCAGAGTCTATTAAATTTGGGTGAACCCATTAGTATATAAAGCAGCAGTCTTGTAAATTGGGAATTAACAGAGATCTTTGACAACTCTAAAAACAATGGCATGCAAACGAAAGCTTGAATTCGATGACATGAGCAAAGTTGAAGAAACTGATAGTGCTTCCCTGCATGGTGCTATCACATTTCTTTCACCTATGAAAGAATCCTCAAATGGAACCCAGTTTTTCAATGGTTCTATTACTGATGGCAAGACTACCCTAAAATTGGTTGGTTTCAAGCCGGTCGATCAAGACAAAATCAAGGACCTTATGGACAAGAGCAAGCCGATTGTCTTTGACAATTGCCAAATACGAAAGGCCAAACGAGGCAATAACATGGAGATTATGCTCAAACGAAGTACATCTATTGGGCCTTCTCCTAAGAAACTAAAAGTGGATGCCATGTGCCAGGATATGCCTATTTCGCTTTCTGAATTAAATACTAAGAATGAATACGAAAAGACTTCAGCTAATGTTAAAGTCATCAAAGCAAAGGAACCTACTGCAGTGAAGTCACTCGGAAAAAGAGTGCAAGACATCATTGTTGCAGATGCCACTGGTACTAGTAGATCTACCATATGGGAAAATGATGTTGGAAGTCTGAGTGAGGGGAAAAGCTATGAACTTAAAAGGTTTATTATTAGAGAATTTGAAAATAAAAAATATTTATCGAAAGGCCAAGAGGGATCGTTTAAAGAAATCAAGGACATCGGTCCTACAGAAATATATATGGAACCAGTGACCGAGTTCACAATTGAAAAGGCGGAAATAGTGGCGGTCCAACAATTAGACAAATTTCGAAGTTGTCTCCGTTGTAAGGCTAGAGTTGAGCCTCTACGTAACAACTTGGGCCGCTGTTCGAAGGAAGACTGCCAAATGCTACAGAAGTACACAACATGTCCAGAACAGATGATAGCTAAGTTGATGGTTCAAGCTGGACCAGATGTACTCACCCTCACAGTTACTGATAAAATTACTATGGAAAAAATATGCGGAATTGGAAGAGAAATTAGTGAAGAGGCATTGCTGCAGGCGCCTACTTTGAAGTGTGTAATCAACTGTCATAATACGATTATAAACATTGAAAATAATTAAATTGTCTTTTTTTTTTGCAGTCATCAGTTGGACCACATACTTTCTTTAATTATGTATTATTGGTTCACATTATTTCAGTGCAATTAAAATTTCTTTTAAAGAATATAACTGCTATATACTAGGTAATACAACATGGGTATAAGTTGATATTAAGTAAATAGTGTAATAGGGGGTGGGAACGGATTAATGAAGTCAACGGTTAGGTTCACAGTGGTTACTAAATGTAGCTTCAGCTTAATTTCCTGAAGTCAACATTGTGGGTTGCAGTGTGTTGGCAGATACAGTTAGAACATCTAAATTCATATTTTAATAAGCTCCAAATAACACACCTGTTCTATAATTACTGCGATGGTGACTGTATTGTGCATACCCACACAGTCTGGCTTTGATGTGGTGAAGTCCTTATTTGTGCTTAAACTAAATACCCTTTACCCACCCGGTAAACATACTAATTGTTGCGATAAAACTTTTTCCAGGTCTTCCAAACAATGATCAGAATTTCAAAATTAAATTAGTTTTTTAAAAATTAGAGAATTACAGCAATAGTAACAAACTATAACAATAAAAAAATTTTTAAATTCTGTGGTAACAAGAAAGTCTTACCTAACAATTACAAAACAGTTGACAAGTGTTGCTTGATAGTGTGAAGTTGTCCTTGTGGTGTAAGAGTGGCTTGAGTCGAGCGTCCTTGTGATGTAGGACTTGACATCATGAGTTTGTTTCGTGACCTAGGAATAGCTTTAAGTCAGTGGCGTGGCAGTTATTTCATGTGACATAGGTGTGGCTTGGTAACGTTGAATTTTTTTTGCTCCCTATCATGAAGTCATTGCATGTGACATAGGTGTGGCTTGGTAACGTGAAGTATTCGCTCCCTATCGTGAAGTATTCGCTCCCTATCGTGAAGTATTCGCTCCCTATCGTGAAGTTATTTCATGTGACATAGGTGTAGCTTGGTAACGTTGAAGTTGTTTGCTCCCTATCATAAAGTCATTTCATGTGACATAGGTGGTGAAGTATTCGCTCCCTATCGTGAAGTCATTTCATGTGACATAGGTGTAGCTTGGTAACGTGAAGTATTCGCTCCCTATCGTGAAGTCATTTCATGTGACATAGGTGGTGAAGTATTCGCTCCCTATCGTGAAGTCATTTCATGTGACATAGGTGTAGCTTGGTAACGTGAAGTATTCGCTCCCTATCGTGAAGTCATTTCATGTGACATAGGTGTGGCTTGGTGTGAAGAATCCTGATGCTATAGGAGTAGCTTGCTAAATAGTATACAATATACTCAATAACATGATTTCAAAGAAATAATGAATTACTTACGTGTCTTTCAAGTCCACAGGGTCCAAATCATACAAATACTAGTATCTGGTCTAACAAGGTCTGATAATCTGATTGTCTGATATCTCATATAACATATCACTCTTATCTCAAACATCACTGTTATTGACATGGAATACAGATTCATGCAAGGGAATAGAGGACTACATCATGATCTGAATAATAGGTATCTATCACATGCACCTCATGGCTATTGGAAGGCTGATTGCTATATATGTGGTCCAGCAAAGTGCCATTGTCAGTGGTTGGAGTATCAACTAACTGTGAATATCCATGGCTAGACATAAATATTTGCATATTATGTTCTGAAAGCAAGTCAACATTAAAGTCACCTAAAATGATACTTGGTATATTAGAATTCAATAACTCAAGGATACCCAACAATGTTGCCATAAGTGTCCTAATAGGTACAGAGGGGGAACGATAGAGAAGTGTTAGTTGTAGTTTATTATGGTCAGGTAGGACCACTATTGCAGTGGTCGCTTCAATCATACTATTCTGAATGGGGCACTGAACTACTTCAGACACTTGAACTACAGTTCGAGTAGCTATCATCACACCACCATGGGAATTACCTGTTGATCGATCTGACCTTGCTACCACTTGGTGATCTGGAATTATTGGGGAGTTTTGGTCATGTTTCAACCATGTTTCAGTAAAGCAAACAATGTGAGCATTCAAAAGGACACTATCTTGGTGAATGTCTGGCAATTTGGCTAATATTGACCTACTGTTTAGTAATGTTATTGTGACATTGCGAACAGCTAATAATGGCAGTGGATTCATTAGGCAATCACTAAGCCTTAACATTTCAGTTTTCACATCTTGACTAGCTTTGATTGCACTAGGGTTGAAATTAAGAATGTATAAACCAGTTAATTTCTTTACTCTACTAAAAGCAACATAGGCTTGCCCTGGACTAAATCTACCACCTTTCATGTCCACCACTATTGTATCCAGAGTTAAACCTTGGACTTTATGGATAGTTGTGGCCCATGCTAGAGTCAGTGGGAATTGTAGCCGAGTCACTTCTGAACCTTTTTTGCCTCTGGCTAAAAATATTGCTTCATGTCTGGTAAGTGGAACAGCATCAGAGAAATTAGTGAAAGGACTGGCATGTTTAGCTTTAACACCAACATCAGTGCTATCAAATTTAACCAAGATATTTATGACCTTGTTACCACTGTCAGTTACAATATGTATAGGTTACATCACGAGGTGGAGGTCGGTATGGGATTTACACAACCGAGGGCCGAAGGCCCGAGGATAGTGTAAATCCCGTACCGACCGCGCACCGAGCGGTGCAACCGACTTGTACCATGGCTCTAGGCTATAAGAAACGCATAACAACCATTTTTTCTGTAGCAACCAAAAAGTGCTATGGAAGAGGACGAGCTAGACACTATTTTGTCTCACTTTGACTGCGACAAATTTCTAGCCCAGTTAAACTACCCGAAACCTGACTCCATCTTCCTAGAGTCCCTTAATCAGCCTACATCTCGCTTTGCCACTCCAGTCAGTGATAGTGAGCTCCAAGAAGCAAAATTGAGTTCTGTCCCCAAAAATACAGACAAAAGTACAAGCTGGGCTGTAAATATTTGGAAAGAGTGGAGTGCTCACAGGCATAAAACTTGCGTATCACACAGTGAATGGCCCACACATCTCATGATAACGCTACCTAGAGAACTTGACTACTGGCTGAGCAAGTTTGTCCTGGAAGCTAGGAAAGCTAACGGCGATTGCTATCCTCCCGATACTTTATACAACATCTGTTGTGGGTTACTTCGATATATTCGTCAGAATAGGCCTGAAATAAACATATTCAAGTCCCACACTTTTGCTGGCTTTCAGAGGACTTTGGATGGCGAAATGAAGCGTCTGCGCTCTACTGGTTTAGGAGCAAAAAGGAAACAAGCAGAGCCCATCACTATTGAAGAGGAAAACCTACTTTGGGAAAAAGGTGTACTAGGAGATAAATCCCCACAGGTGCTACTAGACACTTTGCTCTTTCTCTGTGGAATTCACTTCGCACTACGCAGTGGTGAAGAGCACCGCAGTCTTCAAATCACACAATTAGAGCTGATTTGTCCTCCCCGCGGTGGTCCAGCTCGCCTAGTTTATACCGAAAACTATTCCAAAAATAACCAATTGCTAATCTATTTTCATAAACTAACTCTACTGTCATATCATCCATTAGCTAGCTCTATGAATGTTTAATTTGCACTTGTACTGTATTAGTTTGATTAATAGTAATATAATCAAAATTATCCAATAAGAGCAAAGAGAGTAAAGAGGCAGATTCTGAGCTGAAAAAACTTCTGGCACCTTCCTCGTTGGTCGCCGCTTCGCTTAGCTACAGATCGTAATTCTAGGCCACGGGCAAAAAATATTCACCTCCTAGGAGGTGTATAAGTGATTTATTCACCCCGAATTGAGAAATCTGATTGGACGGTTTGAACGAACCATGGTACAAGGACTACTTCACCTCTGGCACCATTCACAAGGCCATCAGACACATCAACATTGGTTGTCAACATTACTCGGGCTCCTACTGCTATTTTTAAAATACTATTAAGGCCACCAGTGTCTGTTCTCTTGTTTGAGATATTGGATAGATCAATATGGTGAGTCTGACCAGCTACTGCATCACAAGCATGAACAGAATACTGGTCACTCTCTTGGGCTAGTGCATTCAACATGTGGCTATTGCGTTCATTAACATTGACATTAAGCCTATACACATGCAGAGCATCAGTAGGATAATTATCAGAATCCTGAGATATTTCTCGAGATTTAAGAATTGAAATATCATCACTTGTACATTCAGCAGTTCTCACTCGACACAACAACTCACAAAAGGTACTGTCATCTCTCTGTCTCACAATCTCATCTAACTCAATCATTTGGAAGTTATCAACCCACAGTGAACCAGAACCATAGAGCTTGGCATAACTATCACTGACTGAACTGAATATTGGAGATTGTCCTACTGGAGGTAACTGATAGAGATCTCCTACTGCTAGTATACTGACACCTCCAAAAGGAATATCAGGCAACATTGACTTAATCTGCTGCAATCTCTTGTGTATTTCTAATAACATATTGGCACCAACCATACTCACTTCATCAATGATCAGTAACACCAATTTAGATAACTTGGACCTCAATGAATTCAATTTATCATGGCCAAGAGGTTGGAATCCACCATATTTACCACAACCAAGAACTAATGCTGAGTGCACTGTCATGCCGTTAATTATGAATGCAGCTACACCAGTAGGAGCTGTTAGTAATACAGTGACATCATCGGGTTCTATTGTACCAGATAATCGGAGCAATTTAAGAGTGTCTGAGTGGATTAGTTTGATGACATGTGATTTACCAACACCTCCAGGACCACTCATGAATACAAAATATGGTTCTATTGGCTTCCCTTGTTTCAATGCTAGCACTGCATTTTTACACTATCTGCGATGGTACATAACCATCTGTCTCTGCTTGGCATTGAGGCCTCTCACAAGTTCTCTATATTGACTAGGTGGGATCTCCTGCTTGCTGGCTGCAGTTTCAAACCTTGCATGTAAACTACCACCAGAGTTTGTTGATGTAAATAGATTGGCATTATTGTCAATGTCTTCTTGGGACACATCAGTAAGCTGTTCTGATCCTTGTGCACGAGATTGAGCTTGAGTTGACTCGGTATTGGGGGCTATATGGTTCCATGCATGATCAGGGATATTATTTTCATCTATTTCTAAGCCTTCAATATCAGCTAGTGTATACTTCTGTTCATTGTCAACAACAGTCTGTTTCACATGGTAATAATGCTCTTCATAGGTAGAATAGTCAGCAAGAAGATCTGTAGATTCATTGTACCAAGGATAGAAAAGCATTAATTTGGCTCTAAACCAGTTGCTAGAATCACACTCTTTATTGTAACTTCTGAATCTAATAACAGCTTGTGTTTTACGTTTATTCATTTTGCCATAGCCATTAGTCAGTGTGATTTGTGTGGGCTCAGTGTCAGCCTCAGTGGGGGGAAGGACATCATTGCTAGCAATGTCTGCATCACTTGGTAGGTATTTAGTAACGTAAGTGGCAGCAAACTCAGCTAAACACATGGACTGTAGTTCATTAGGTCTGTGTTCATATCTATCAATAAGACTCTTTTGAAACACATTGGTATCATCATCATTCAGGTCTTTCAGGGTATTGCTATTTTTTAACACGGCTATTCTGTCATTTTTAGAATTGGTATCAACAAACACAACAGATCTGCTCAGCCATTTCATTGGCAATGACAGGATTCTATACACAGCTTCTTGGGCACTAACTTCTCTGTGGGTAAGAAAAGCAGAACCAACTTTACGCATTTGGATTTTTAGTTCTTCTGTTCTGGCTTCAGCTGCGACATTTCTTAACAGCTCACCCATGGATCTCTCAGATTTCATGATATAGGAGGCCACATACATGACACATGCATAAGCATTGAGGACATATTGGATATCCATGTTGGCTTGCCATGCTAACATTACAGAGGCATTGTAATTGTTGATATTGCATTCTTTTGGCTTACGTCTTAGAATGACAACACTGGATTTAGTGGACACTTGTAATGCTGATACATATTGGTCTAAGGTCACATCAGCTTTGATTAGCAACTCATTCATACTGTCATTGGGATTTTCTACTATCTAGTACCTTGTACATTGAAGTAAGGATATGACTGGTATCAGAGGCAATCTCATTTGGCTCAGCTATTAACGTTTCATTACTAGGAGGATGTGGGAAATTGAACCGGCAACGTTTGTGACGTCTGCAATAATTGGAATGTTTATGTTGTTGTAGGAGTAACACTAAGTCTTTCAGTTCGTTATCACTATCATCAGGTATGGCACAGGTAATGTATTGGTCTATGAATTGACATACACTGGCATTGCTATCTACTCCATATTTTGGGGCATCTTTGATCCATAACAGACAGTGAGCATGTGGGGACCCTCTAGCTTGAAACTCTATTCTGATGGCATACTCGACTAGTTCACCAAGTGGATTGGCTGGGGACTTAAGAAACTCTTGGAAGAATGTATTGAGTCTGTATTGGTAATGTCTAGCAGCAGTGACTGGGTTACGTCTGATCCAGTTGGACTTATCTTCAAAAGATAGAGCGGCTACTTGTTCATCAGTGTATGTTACACCATATTGCCTGGCTATTGTTTGGATCACATCTGGCCATTTCATGTCTGCAGCAGATAATGTGAAAAACCAAGTGGGAGTTCCAAGTTGACGTATCATGGCTAACAACTCATAGAATGTTTTTTGGTAGTAAGCAGGGGAACCTTGCACGTTTTTCATGAATCTGTAAGCATTGTCTTTACGTACACACTGGCTCACTACATTCTTGTCTCGGGCTTGTTGGGCTGTAAAATTTCTGCCTGGTTTTTGTCTCCAAATAAAATTATTGGCATCATCTAGGATTTGCTTGGCTTCAACAATGTACTGGGCAACAAACAAATAGTCAGTATCTTTGGCAAATCTACCATCAACATCCAGGAGTCTCTGATTGAAATATTTTCGATATGTTATTTTATTTGGTCTCTCTGTGGCAAAACACCCGCCACTAATGGGAAATTTCTCAGGATTAGACATGGTTTCAAAGTTTGGATCAGTCATAATAGACAATGGTCTCTGTCCTTCAGCTGGTGCAACACACACTATTTGATTGAAAGCCTCAGGGTTTTCAATAGTCATCATGCTGGCAAGTGGGCCCCCTGTTATTTGTCTGGTGTGTTCATCACCTTCTTACATGGCACTGTCTTCAAATGGCTGTACATCACTATTTGTATTAGGTGTTGGTAAATCATTGATATTATCACACTCACAACCTTGCTCACTGTGGGACATGGGTATTGGATCAGAACTACGTACGTAATTATTTGACATATTTGGAGATGAGGAGGGATTATTTGGAATAGAATGATTCACAACATTTACATTGTCCACTTGTGATATAGGCATTACTTGTTTGTCTAGGCCTATGAAATAATACTGCATGATAAGTCCAAGATTAATTTCACAATCACTCTCGTCATTGACTGGACTAGTTACAGAGACAGTACAACCAGATTGTCTTGCATGGACTACATTGATTGTTACATGAAACATGTTGGCTATTGCTGCAATCACCACATGATCACCCCAGGAGCCATTCCTAACTCTGTCTACATATCCGGCATATACCAAAGCAGATCTTGTGTCAGGATCGGCAACTGAGGAAATACTGGCATCTACAGCATTGGGGATTTCCGTATCACTATTTAGAACATTTTCAGATGCTATGGGAGATATAACAAATGGCATGTACATATCATTATGTTCTTCTAGATATACAGCAACAGCTTCTCTCAGATCATGTACGGAAGTGAGATTGTTCTGTTTAAGTTGGTAAAGTACCAAATGATAGAGACAGTTACCGAATGATAGAGACAGTTACCATCACCAGGAACATCATGAACAAAGAAATGGTTATCACTGGCATATAATTCAAGATTGTGTTTGGCAGTGGTTAAATTATTCACACTATCATCAGATTCATTGACACAAGCTGTGGGGTTCATCGTGGGCTCTGGATCACTCACACTGATGTCATTCAATGAAGTTTCACACTCAATATCGGTGGTAGTTATAATGGTATTAGCAGACTCTACATTGGCAGTCACAATATTTTCTGTATTTGCAGTCACACTATTGGTACACTCTGTATTGGTAGTCATGGTATCAGTACAGTCTGTATTGGCAGTCATACTAGCATACAAATCATGATCATCTACTTGAGCATGTAATAGCCACTCTTCATTGACTTCAACATCGGCATACAAAGGGTTATGTTCTTTCAACCATTTTAGTGCATTCAGGACTTTCTCAGGGGTTACATAATCATACATGTAGTGGCCTTTATACGATAGTTTACGTTTCAATTTGAGGGCAACAAGTTCACTCTGAGAGGGAAGTCTGGGGAGTACAGTGCACACATTGTCAAGTTTAGATGGTACATTCACTGCAGGTCCATGGATACATCTCTGCTTGCCTGATGGTAGGGCCACCATTTTCATGAAAGGTAAACGTAGCGAGATTAATCTTACTTCTAATGAATTCAAACATGAGAGTTCAGGTGGTATACTGGGTAATTTCAGACCATTAGCAATGGCTTGAGTAGGCATTTTACCACGACTCAGTGCTACATGACAAGTATTACATATCCATTCTTTGCCATCATAACTGGAATAAAAGAATTTTGAATTGAATACATCGGATAGTAATTCAGGACTTGCTTTCGCATACTTGTGCACATTAAAACAAGCAACTGACTATTTATACATTAGTCTATGGCAGGATTTGCATACATAATCTGGACCTTGCTTAGTCTTGGCAACAAATGATTGAATTACACTTAACAATGGAATTTCCTGGGTTCTTTTATGAGCATGGGATTTACAATCAGATTTCTTACGACTCTGAGATTCTTCAGGTGTTTCACAGGCTCTTTTATGGGCTTGACATTCAGAATTAGCTCGTTTACGACTCTGAGATTCTTCATGTGCTTCATGTGTTCGTATATTTTCATGACATTCAACATTGGCTCTCTTACGACTCTGACATTCTTCAGGTGTTTCACAAGCTCTTTTACGGGCATTACATTCAGCATTCGCTTGCTTACGACACAGAGATTCTTCAGGTGTTTCACTGGCTCTTTTACGGGCATTACATTCAGCATTAACTTGCTTACGACACAGAGATTCTTCAGGTGTTTCACTGGCTCTTTTACGGGCATTACATTCAGCATTAGCTTGCTTACGACACAGAGATTCTTCAGGTGTTTCACTGGCTCTTTTACGGGCATTACATTCAGCATTAGCTTGCTTACGACTCTGGGATACCTCAGGGGTCTCATGGGCTTTTTTGTGGGCATGGCATTCAGAATCGGCTAGTTTACGCTTCTGGAACTGTTCAACACTTTCTATTTTCTAAATCCCTTTTCCGTGCTTGACACATTACCATAGTCTTCTTACGACTATCCAAGGACTTCATGGCATTCTGAGGTTTGAGAATTAACTTGGGTTTGACAGAAAAGCTATAGCCACAGGGACATTTGGACTTTCTGACATGAATTTCACACGCACATCGAGGACAAGCTTTCTTAAAAGCAGGCATTTTATAACTTACAGTTGGAAAAGAGATTCTTTTCGCTCCTTCAGAACAGAGTAGAGAGATAGCGGCAGATCATACAACAGAACAGAACTCCGAACCACGCGCAACAAAAAAAAGGTAGGCAGCTCACGTGACGTAGCTTGAGTAAAAGGGGGCGTAACCGGCGCAGGTAAAGCTTGTAACGGCCTAAATTTGACTCGTGTTTTCTAGATATTTAAATTCAAAACAAAAAATTTGGCACATTAAAGGCACTTAAATAATAGAATACCCTAACTTGATATAATTTTTTTAGCCTGAAAGCCGTCCATCATCGAGATCCGCTGCTGACAGAGTGACACACTGACTGACTGAACTAGAGCACTGAAGTGCAAACCCTCAGCGCTAGTTAGCTAGTATGATAAAGAAAATAATAACAAAGTGTAGAAACAAAAAAAAAAAAAAAGGGAAGTGGCATGAAGAGAGGCAGGAAAGAGAAAAAGACAATGAAGAGGGACAAAAGAAAGAGGAAATGAAAGGAAAAGGTAGGAAAGCAATCAAAACAGTAGGAAGAGGAAAATAAGGCAAGAAAAAGAAAAAAAGAAAAAAAAAGGATGAAAAAAAAAATGAAAAAAAAAGTCGTCTACTTGGGTTCGAACCAGTGACTTCTAGGTTAGCTACTTGCTCACTCAACAACTATGCCACGGAACACCTCATGCTCAATCCATGTAATTGTTAGCTATTTAAAAGTGATTTGTAACCTGCAAGCTGGCTCACGTGACAAGCAAGTTTTTTAAGGGGCGGTTCCCATTACCGTAACGTACGATTGTGGGACTGAAATTCTACTCGCTTTTTCTTGAAAACTAAGTCAAAACTAAAAATTCTGGCACATTAAAGGGACTTACTCTGTGAAGTGCTATAGTTTGATGTCGCTTTCAAAGCCTGGGTAGCCGTACTCTTCGAGATCCGCTGTTGACTGAATGAATGAATGAATGAATGAATGAATGAACTAGAGCACTGAAGTGCAAACCCTCAGCGCTAGTTAGCTAGTATGATAAAGAAAATAATAGGAAAAGTGTAGAAACAAAAAAAAGAAAGAGAAGTGGCATGAAGAGAGGCAGGAAAGAGAAAAAGACAATGAAGAGGGACAAAAGAAAGAGGAATGAATTAAAAAAGGTAGGAAGAAAAGAAAAAGGAAGAAGAAAGAATGAAAAACAGTACACGAAAGAAAAGAAGGTATGAAAGAAATAAAAACAGTAGGAAGAAAGAGGAAAATAAAGAAAAATAAGGCAAGAAGACAAAAGGAAAAAGAAAAAAAAACAGGATGAAAAAAAAAGATGAAAAAAAAAATAGCGTCGACAAGGATTCGAACCAGAGACTATTGGATTAGTTACTTGCTCACTCAACGACTACACAACGCAACACCTCACGCTGAATTCATGTAATTGTTAGCTATTTAAAAGTTGATTTTCAACGCAAGCTGGCTCACGTGACAAGTAAGTTTTTAAAGGGGCGGTTCCCGCTGTAAGCCTACGATCGCACGGCTCTGGAAAGACTCGCTTTTTTCTGGAAAATGAAGTCCAAAATCAAAATTCTGGCATATTAACTTTACTTACTTCGTGAAATACTGCTGTTTGATGCCGCTTTCAAAGCCTGGCTGGTTCCTACCTTCCAGAAGTGCCTGTTGACAGACAGAGTGACAGAATGAATGACACTAGGACTACTGTAACCCTCTTGCGCATGCGCGCTGAGGGTTAATGACGGGTTGACTACTATATACCCTCAGGCGCATGCGCACTGAGGGTTAATGACGGGTTGACTACTATATACCCTCAGGCGCATGCGCACTGAGGGTTAATGACAGACAAAGTGAGTACTGTAACCCTCACGCGCATGCGCGCTGAGGGTTAATAAGCGCAGTCAATTTGCCTGTTATTTTAGTTTTTGTCATCTCAGTGGGTATAGTACCTCCTTCAGTGGTTTCAACTGTTGCTATGATCACATGGTTCAAGTAAGTGAAAAAGAGTAGGTCATTGTATGAATGTCATGCTGTGAACAGGTTTGCTCAAAGCTATTTATTTTGAGGGCAAAATTGCACAAAAATAATAGCTATAATATAGCTAACTATTAGCTATAATAGTTTTTAAAAAATTCTTTTTATTTTAGCTCAATTAGGGAGAAAAAAAGAAGCTAATTTTGATGAAAGCTATCCAGTAGCTAAGTAGCTACCACAAGAAACTTCATGGACTTACACATTAAGTACAACAAAAATGATGGAAGCTCAACATATTAGCAAGAACAGCAAGCCATCAAATAGGATCATTTATAATTGCATCCAACTCAAGTCTAAACTGCCTTACAACAATCACAGGTAGGCCACATCCATTAGAAGCACACATTCAGTTCCCATATCTGCGGCATTAATTTAATTGAATATGAAATTTTATTAAATTTTTTGTCGTCTATATATTTTGCTTAATATTATTTCATTTAGTCTTTTCAAAAATAGTTGCTAAGTAGTTACAGAGCTAACAAAGATTTAGTGCTTTAGCCAGCCAGGTTATTGCAAGTTACTTGGTTGTCTATCCCATTCTTCAGTTTGATCTCTCTAAGTTAACCTTCACAATATGATCACACAATCTTCATTAAAAAAAATCATTGTTGTATTATTTTAGGATATATAAATCAAAACAGAAGAACAGAGTTGTGCCGATGAAGAAAATACATTAGCCACTACATGTATGCATGTAGCTTAAAATAATTTTGACTGCTGAGAATTTTGAATTATTGAATGAATAATTATTAGAAAGATTGTTTGTTCCACCCTTTACCTCACTTTTCGTTCACTTGTAAAACTGTATCCTTGATTTTGTACCTCCTTAGACCCGAACACGTTTCTATCACAGTTATGCCTAATTTAAGAGAGGGGCGTGGCTGGCTGAAGCATGGCCCCAGTGGAACGTGATGGAAAGGATCATTACCTCCAGTGAGCAAGTATAGCAGGTTCAACAGGCACTCTCTGGCAGATGAGTCACAGTACAGGTTGACTTGACTCTGCAGCATGAACTTATTCCCTTCCATACCAGACACCGCCACTTCTAGACGTGACGTGCTATCGGCAACTAGCAGGGGAAACGCATATATGTAGCAGAGTGGCACGCCCTCTCCTCCTTCCTCTCCACAGCACACACACGGATCGCCAGCATTGACTAGGTTCGAGAAATTCTCCATGTGGGTTTGAGGAGTCAGATACAGAGCCAAGCACGCGGGGCACCTCAGCTGTGTCATGTCTTCTAAACTAGACCACGCCCCTCTCCCCACCCCAACGACTTGTACGGTTGTTTGATGGACTGACCCAATGGCAGAGTTCGGAGATTGGATCTGAGTGAGAGTAGATTCCTGAGCATTGTGTAATAACATCTTGGTGGACACCGTCAAGTTAGAATTGGCAAGTTTCCAAACTGGGTGTGGACCTTCCGGAACAGGTAGAGACTTTTTAAAACTCTGCGCCACTCTGCCGTTGGAGGGATGCACTCGTACAGCCCCCTGGTATCGCTCGTGGTCTTCAACAAGTAATTCCACAATCAGTTCTTCAGACGTACCACTACGACGACTCCCACCTGGCGACTCGAGAGATAGAGGAGCTGGCCTTTGCGCCTTCTCTGCCATGCGAATGTTCACCAGTTGAACGACATCCCCAGCATTCACCAACGGTCGGCTGGTGGTAGTAAAATTCACTGCACACGCCAGTCCAGTATACAGGTGATAAAAACTACGACTAGTTTGAAGCACTTCAAGATTGTCCACATCAGTGGCAGACGGATAATCCGTCTGCCACTGACGTGGACAATCTTGAAGTGCTTCAAAGGACAGTGCCATCCGTCACCACTAATACCACTCCGCTGTTTCCTGGGCGGGGCTTGAGGACGGCCAGCACTATGCAAACTGTGCTGCAGTAGCAGCCTGGAGAGAGCTCTTCCAGTTTGGAATTAATCAGCATAGGAATGCTCTGGTTGGCAGCCCACGACCTCAGATCTTGCAGACATGACTTCTCAGAAGTCTTCATGGTATAGAAATTTCCAACCATTTCTGGAGACGGACTATCTATGTCTAGCGGAAACACACCCACCAAAGTGTTGTCATGGCCCATGGCTTGGCGTGCTCCATCAAAAGTGTTGATAGAGAGACCCTTTACCATAACAACTTCACCGCATGCACATACAACAGGCAGCATTTCTCTGACAGGATTGAAGATCACACAAGTGAGTCCAGAGGAATCAGACGTGGACTTGTCGATGACGTACAGCACCGTGAAACAGTCCCTACCCTTGGAGCGCATCGGGGGCTTGAAATATTTGACCACTCCCATCACACCGGCTTCTTGACATCCTATCGCCTAAAATACAAGCACACACAAAGGGTACCAACAGTACACATACACTGCAACAGGTCTGATAGGAGATCCCTTACCAGGTCAACAATGGGTGACAGCTGAGTGTTGTAGTACCTCTTGGTAGCTGGTTTGCTCACTAGAGCCTGAGGCGCCTGCACTGCTATGGGAGAGAGGTACGGTGAAGAAGAGCTCAACATTTGTGGAGCTAGAGGCGTTTCACGAGATGGCGTTCTTGCAGAAGGTAAGCGAGAGTTTGAAACAGAATTAGCTTGAACTGTAGGTGTTGCCAAGCGTGAGGAACCAGACCTACGAGAACCTGACCCAGGAATGCAGTTCATCTAAAGGATGATGAAATATACTGAAGTTTCAATCAAGTACATGCTAACAGAACAGCATACTGTATGTAATGTATAAGCAGCAGCTATTTAGTAATAGCCACAAGGCAAATTTCTCACTCAACATTTTCAGATGTTCTTTCTCTCACTCGCTGAGGAGGATTACAGCTGGTTTAAGTAATTAATGGAGCCATATTAGGGTGTGAAAATTATGTGTAAATTTTTTAAAATTTAAGTTTACCTTAAAGATATAAAGGTAGAAAATATAAAATATTTCACAATTACTTTCTCAGCCTTCTTTTGCTCTCTTTCAAAGACATTCTTTTTTTAACAATACAGAATTAAAAAATGTTTAGCCACACCGGTAATCGAACCCAGGACCGCTTGCTTAACAAACAAGCGCTCTGCCACTGAGTTACGACAACTAGCTAGCAAACAAACGCTTCACTTCTTTATTTATCCACATGGGATGACTTGTATTCACCATACATACTCACAACTGTTAATGTAATTGAATGAAAAAGAATTAGTCACCTGGTCCAGTGATGAAGCTGCAGGACTTGCCACGCCCACTACCAAACAAATAAAAACAACAACAGGCAAAGCAGAAAAAAAAATTAACACAAGGAAAGAAGAAAGGGAGAATTTGTTATTCTGAAAGGAGACATTAGTAAAATAAACATGTTCCCAAGGTGCTTAAAATTCAGTCACAAAAATTTTATTATTAAAAAAACAAAAACATGCATACAAATAGCTGCAAGTGCTCTTATAAAGTACTTCAACTTAAATGCAAAACATTCACTGTGCTTGCATTAATGACTACATAAACCTTCACTGATAGCATGACAACAAAAATTGCTAGCAAAAAAATACCAACATTTTGCACCATCCACATCTAAAAAAAAAACAAAAAAAAAAACAAAAAAAAAAAAAGAACCACAATGTATCAAAGCCACGCCCACCTTCAGCAGTGCTCCATTTCTTCAATTCTTCCACACGAGCGTTCTCAGCCCCTTTGTCAGGCACACGATACTTCATGGAGCAAGCTGTCTGCTTGTATCCATCACTCTTCGTAAACACCACCCACCCACTGCCTGCGTCAGTATTGAGGGTTACATGAGGGACCAGACCTTCTGTGGTTGATCCCTTGAGGCAAATGATGTCCCCTGGATAGAGCTGGGGAGGGAGAGAGGCCCGGTCCTCCTGGAACATGCTGCACTTTACTTCTAGTTTGCTTTCGTCGATTAAAGTCACACTGCACATGAAGCCGTCTGAGACCTCATGGGACGTGACAAAGCTTGAAACCACACCCACAACATTAACCTACACGAACACAAAATATCAAACTTGCATGTCACAAGAATAGAATTAATTAATGTTTGCATCTGTTGAAATTGTTTCCCTAAGGCAATTTGCTTTTTCTGTTTCTTAGTTCCATAATGTCAACTTTTAATGAAGTTCAATTTTTAAATGAGCTGTAAAATAAAAACAACCTAATTGTACTACTAGCAATCAACTTGTGCTTGATAACAGTAGTTGGAAATTGAGCTTATGTTTTTGTTCAAGAGTATATGAGCTACTCAATCAAGTAGCACTCCAACTCTACATGTTCAGTACTACTAAGTTAAAAGCAAATTGTTTACCGTATTTAGACCTATACTACTGATTAAGGGTTTATCCTCTAATTAGCTAGCTATTATAATTGCTGGTTGTTGAGTTTCATTTAAAAAAAATATATATATTTTTAAGCTATTGACATTACCATCTTCCCCTGATTTAAATCTTTCAATTCAGTATACTTGACGCCCTTCGTCATTCTATTCTTCCTAGTAGTTGCTGTAGATGCATCGCAAGTGCTAACACCTTCACTGGCAGTCACGCCTCCCTCTCTGTTGCTAGGGGGCAAAACTCGTCTTCCTGCAGCCTCCTCGCCAGCCTTGGGAACATAGCTCTGACCCGTGAAAAATATACAAAAATATACACATACCACCCACCAACTTAAATAATAAAGATATTCATTAAAACATTAATAATTGGCGAGCGAGCGAGACACTTACAGGGGTAACACAATTGAAAATCGGGGATGCTTGTTTATTTATATATATTATGTTTGGACGTATGTAAGGCATTTTTGTACTTTGACCCTCGCGTTTTTGTGTTAGTTATGTGGTCGACCCGTCCCAAACTTCACTAAACAGAATCCTCTGTTTATCGATCACCCTAGAAATTGAATTGTTTACCGTTTTGAATTCTTTTACTGGTGCAGTGAAAACTTGAAAACGTATGGGACTTCCATTTCTATTAGAGTTAGTGGCGGTGGTAAGTCAATGCGCTCTTTGGCATGGTTATAAGCCGTACGCAACAGTATTTACTTGAAAATGCATTGTCCACTAGACTAACCGCGAAGGTAAGTCTTGTGTAGGTGTATGTCCAGTTGTGTCAAAGCATTGTGCTTTACAGCCACTATTTAGCTAAAGAATATCACAAAGAAAACGTTTAAATAGCGTGTATTGTTTTGTTTTCCTTCAATTCAAACAGTTGCAGCGAGTTGTTACTATGGTACTGAAATCCCTTTACAGTGTATGCGTAATTTAAAAACTCGACCTTATTTTTAGTAGCTTCAGTGTTAGAAGTCAAAATCATTCATATAAAAATAGTATAGTCTTTAGGCTCGCTCGCCATTTGTGCTCAAGCACATCACTAGTAATATTACTAAAAAAAAAATATTAGTGAGCCTCATTTAGAATAGTATTGAGGGTTTCATACAGACTAGGAGACCCGTCAATTGCCTAACAACACATAGCAAACAATAAGAGCAGCTGAAAACAGGACCACGCCTCCTCAGCACTGCTAAACAACGAGTGTAGTTTGACCACTTCAACTGACTTGCACTTTAACTTCAGTGTGCTGTCAAAAAAGAATACATTGTAACTTCAGTGTGATGTATAGGAGACTACTGCTAGATTGAACCTTTCTCACTTAAAGGGGTCTTAAGTGAAGCAAAGGTAAAATGTGAAAAAATCTCAGTTGTCGCCGAGGAATCGAACCAAGGACCCCTGGCTTTAGCCACCAGTGCTCTAACCACTGAGCTACGACAACCCTCGACTTCCAAGACTCTCACATTTTACCTTTATACTGTTGAGTAGTACCACTTGCTGCAGTCTCGTACTCAACAGACCACCAATTATGTGCCGTCAGAACACCTTTTCCGGAAACACCGGGACTGTAGCAAGCTGTGCTACTCAACAGTATAACGGTAAAATATGGAGGTCTTGGAAGGGTTGTCAAAGGGTCAGAACTTGATAATTGAGACTCAGAACTCAGAGGCTAGAGCACTAGTGGCTCAAAGTCAGGCTATTTCAATCCCATGGCAACAGCAGACTGTTACATCACACGCAGAGTCATGTGACCATGTCAATTTCAACAGTTCACACATGGGCAAGTGGATAAAAACTTCGATAGAATAGAAGCACTGGTCCCAATATCATTCCAATCACTAAATACAAACTATTTTCCAGCTGTTTACTCATACCATTTAGAAATTTTCCAGCTGACATTGATGATCCTTACCACTACTTCGACCACATGAAAGTAACAAGCCACACTTATAGTTAACGATTCTTACAGCATTTCAATTCTTGCTAACTAAAGTACTTCAAGAAACTCGTGTGCTTTTGGTCAACTATACCAAAGCTAGCCTGCTAACATATAGCCTAAAATATCATAATTATGAACTATACTTGCCTGGCATCACCACAATATTCTAGACCAAATGCCTAAACCAGCAGTTCAGTTCTCAGAGAGAGGGCTATCATTTTTTCTTTGATTCCCATATATGTAGTATGCATACAGACAATGACACAAGTAACAAGGTTTTCCTGGCAAAATTAAAGTTCTCTATCAATACAGGACTTGATTACATACATATACATAAGACGGCCTCTAGTTTAGCTAGTTATATTGGAATTAGAACATTACTTTAGCTGGGACTTCTGGGTTCTCTTCATTCTTTTTCTTTTTCTCTTTATTCTTTTTCTCTTCATTTCTCTTCCGAATTTGACTGGGGGCCAAAGAACGGCGCTGAACAATAATTTTTTTAAATTTCATGCAGGTAAATTACTGCCAAACACACATACCATATTTTACTAGGGTTCTTTATACTCTTAGATCACCCGGTTCTGGCACCTTCGCGCATCAAACCATATCTGGCCACGTGGGTGAACTTTTGACGACAAACGTAACTACTATAGCACCATGCAACATTAGACTCACGTGATGCACTCAGGGAATAAACGCGCAGACACAGAGCACCTAAAGTGATGCACCAACCACCAGTGATCAGGATTGAATTTGAGTTCGCGAAATTTCCCATCAGGTTTGATGCGCAAAGGTGCCAGAACCGGGTGAACTATTATTAGTGTTCTTATAATATAGGGATAGTCTCACTGAAACAACTAGCACATCCAGTTCAGCTAAGATTTTGAGGTCAGTTTATAGGACTGGTACATAATAAGGTATACTTTCAAATAACTTAAGGTCCTGGTGTATTCAAAGGAGGCAAGGGTAAAGTTTAGCACAAGTTTTTTCTTTTCTATTTATAGCCTTAATGATCAACTTGAGAGGATTGAAAAAAAGTCTAGATGGACACCTAGCAGCTGTCAGTATGCAGAGGTGAAAATGCATTTGTTGTCTGAGAAGGTTCGTTGCATTCGTACTGCTATGTGGTCTTCAGTCGTAAAACGACATTATCTACTCAGGATGAAGGCAAAATATGCAGGTATATAATATTGTGGTGATATCACTATCACCACATTCTTGAACATATTATTATCACTGTACTAAAATAATTATATTTAAGGATAACAATTTCTCATGCACAAACAATTCTAAACAATTAACACGTCATATATCATAAACATAATCATGCATACTTATACAACAGCGCAGTGGTGGCGAGCGAGCCACGCCCAATATTGCACGAGTTAATTTTTTACGCGATCTTTACCATTCAAGGACATTTTTCATAAGAGCTGGTTTAACCAAAAGACGAGAGCTACAGCTTGCTTTCGTTGCTTGTTGCACTGCACAGTTTAAGTTCTTATTGGTTGAAACTTCATTGTTAGTTAAAAATTTACATTGATAGCAAAAAACAAAAAAGTAGAGTGTTGTAATCCTTTTGCCTACTTCAAAATAGTTTTCTGAGCAGTGGAACGAACGCTACAGCTAAAAAACGTTATATGAAAGTTTTGTGAAAAATGAAACGGGTCGTTATAAGCTCCACCCAACTTACGTAATGCACTTTTGAATAATAGTGCGAGAGGTGACGTACACACATGTACCTATATTATTATATTATAAACTTTTTTCTCCCCAAGAGTGTCTCGCTCGCTCGCCAACAAATAAATAAATATCCCTGATTGTTTATTGTGTTCCTGTTAGTTGTTCGCTCGCCAATTACTTATTGTACTACTTTATTAAATTTTGGGCTGATATGTTGAGAAAATGCAAAACAGTCAGTTCTGCATAGATACTAGCTTTTGTTGGTAATGCCCCCTTTGTAGTATGCACATGAGCAAATCATTTCTTGCTACCACCCTCAGTAGTGTTGCTATGCAGAGTAATTCATTGAGTGCTGGAATTGGAGTTGCAAAACTACCAGTGAGTGTCACTTGTGCATCAAACTTCTGTTATGAAGTCAGCATTTACATCTACCATTAACATTGCACCAGTTATGTTGACAACCTGATTATATTTGATTAAGAATTGATTTTTGTAATATATATAGCTATAGTCTGTTCAGGTTGAGTTGGCACGGTAAATACCCTTTTGAACCGAAGTAGCTATGCTTCTGGGGTTTGCACCATTCAAAAGCTCATGTCGAAGTGGTCCAGAAACTTCCCTTTAAAAACTTCTGAGCGGGCAGGAAAGTGCTGTTTCAAAATCCAATAGCAAAGTCTATGGGAATAAATACAACCACACGTTTCCCGCGTTACACGCACCCGTATTTAGTTTCTCTCGTGGGTGTCGACAATTTCACGCGCCCGAGGTACTTACTGTCATGTGACCTTAATTGCGGTTTCGGCAAGTGCATTCCAGTTTAGCCGCAGTAGTGGTCGCGCCAACTCAACCTGAACAGACTATAGTGTATAGTAGCACTGAGAGTTTGCACCTTTGGTGCTTCATTTGCACCTAGTAATGGTGCTACCTGAATTGTACTAGTCACACTACTAGAGCACTCCATTATATACCTCCTATTTTTTGTTGTGTTGTTGTTGTTGTTGTTGTTTTGTAGGTGGGCAAAAAGTAGCTAAGAAGCTATGCGGCAGCATCACTAAGGAAACCAAAGTGATTAAAAAGCTCTGGCAAGAGTATACTACAGCTACGTTTGGACTAGATTCCAATGAGGATCTTCCTGATTTCAAAGACATTTTGAAGCCGAGTTCAGAATTTTGGTTGCGAGAACAAAGTGAACCTTGTACTTTATCAAACATTCCTTGGAAAGTAAAGGTTGAAATTATTAACCCTTTCGTTCCGGATCCCGCTTTAAAGCGGGGTGAGACCGGTTGGTTTCTCCGAATTTTTAAAAATAGTTACTTTATAGCTAGAACGTTCAGATTGCATACACAGGTGCCCAATGCATTGGAGAAGCATCTAAAATAGCTTTCAGCCAAGACTGCTTCGACAGTACCTCACAGCAGTTGCTTTTATTTCTTCCTCGGCAAAAAAAAAAAACATCGGTTCTCCGTCGAATTTTTAAAAAAGTTACCTTCTTCACAGCAGCTTCATTTATGGATCCAGTCATCTCCAGAGCTTTGTAGAAGCAGCAAAAAATTGCTTGAGCCCAGTAGCCTTCCATAACACATTGAAACAACCGCTTCTTTGCCGACCAAGACTTTGCGGTTGGACTTACTGTCTTCTCCATTTTTTATAAAATCGCCAGTTCAACTGGGGACCTCCCTATTACGTACCGTCTTAGGTAATGCTTATTACATCATAGGAAAAAAGTGAGCGTGTCGTGTGACCCCGGTAACTATGCAAAAAAAAATTTTTTTCAAAGTCATTTTTTTGAAGATGGCGTCTAGAAGTTACAATGCGGTGCAAGTTTTAGACTTGCTTGATGCTGACTCTAGCGACTCAGGATCAAGCGGAGAGAAGGGAGACGACATCTAGGGCTATAGGAGGCCCTGTATCAGGGTTGGTGGACCAGACCCCGTCAACTCTGATACTGAAAATGGAAGTCAAGAAGATGATCGAGGTAAGCTTGTCTTTCTCTTGTCTTTCTCTTGAAAAATAGCAAGCTTCTGTTGTGGAAAGGACTCATTTATAGCTATATTGAGATAGAGTAAGCTGTTTAGCTATAATATATATATATATTATTGAGTTTTGAGATTTGAAAGTGGCTTGTGGTTTTTTGAACAATTTCAAATTTTCAAAAAAATTAAAAAATTTTTTTACCACATATACTACTAGGACCAGATGTGAATGCAGTCACCGACCCCGATTACGCAGATGAGGGGACAGGAGCAGAGTCTTCCAGTGATGAAGGAGAGGATACCGGACCTGAGTCTTCCAATGATGAAACACGAATAGGCAGCAGGTTCCAGTGATGAAGAAGAGGAAGTGGCTCCTCCTGCTCCGAGTTCTGGACGTCCTCGCAGTCGGAGAAGGCGGGAATTGAAGAACAAGAGTCGGGTGGATGAGGTAGGGGAAGAGTGGAAGAAAGATGACAATACACCCATTGATATTCCATAATATTTTGTGTAAAGGACCACAGACTTTGATATTTGTGGCTGCTCCCTCCCCCCCCCCCCTCCCCCTCCCTGAACATCCCAAAAGTTGTAATATGTATTGTTATTGTCGTTGTCGTTGTCTGTGTTTTTGTGGTGTTGTAGTGGAGCTTCACACTCGATGTATATGTGTGTGCGTGAGTTGAAATGTTATCCTGGCACTTCCAGATCTAACCGGGGAGGGAACGAACTCGGGGGTGGGGGGGTGGGGTCTTTTCTAATCGGGGCTACTATGCCCATGTAAGTTGAATTTCATGTATGTGTGTGTGTACACCAGTCAATTTATATTATACATTTATTTTTATGATCTGTATTCACCTGTATCTTCTTTTTTCTAGTGTGTGTGTGTGTGTATGTGTGTGTGTGCATTTGTGGAATGAGAGAGAGCATCCGTGGACAAACAGTATGTGGCGCTTCCGTATACAACCTGGCAGGGAACTCTGGATCTTTTTGGATCGTGACTACTATGCACATGTAAGTTGAATTTCATGTGTGTGTGTGTGTGTGTGTGTACACCAGTCAATTTATGTATAATAAAATATACATTTATTTTTATGATCTGTATTCACCTGTAGCTTCTTTTTTCTTGTGTGTGTGTGTATGTGTGTGCGTGCATTTGTGGAAAGAGAGAGAGAGCAACCATGAACAAACAGTATGTGGCGTTTCCAGATCCAACCTGAGAGAGAACGAACTCGGTGGTCTTTTTCGGTCTGTGACATCATCCATGCCGGGTAAGTTGAATTTCATTTTTTCAACTTACTGATATTTGGGTGTCCAGCTAGGGCTGGGGGGGTTATGGTACAAGAATGTCAGTGAAAAGTAATGACGGGGGAGGGGGGGGGGGTTTAATGGTACAAGAATGTCAGTAAAAAGTAATGACGGGGGAGGGGGGGGGTATGGTACAAGAATGTCAGTGAAAAGTAATTACGGGGAGGGGGGGCGGGGGGGGGTGGGGGGGGGGTTATGGTACAAGAATGTCAGTGAAAAGTAATGACGGGGGAAGGGGGGGTTATGGTACAAGAATGTCAGTGAAAAGTAATGACGGGGGAAGGGGGGGTTATGGTACAAGAATGTCAGTGAAAAGTAATGACGGGGGAGGGGGGTTATGGTGGTACAAGAATGTCAGTGAAAAGTAATGACGGGGGAGGGGGGGGTTATGGTACAAGAATGTCAGTGAAAAGTAATGACGGGGGAGGGGGGGGTTATGGTACAAGAATGTCAGTGAAAAGTAATGACGGGGGAGGGGGGGGGGCAATTCAGCGAGGCCAGCTGTTATGTTACAAATATCATTGTTGTCTTGTGTTTTTTTTGGTATTGTATGGAGGTTCCGGATCCTATGGGAGGGATCGTTCAGTCTGTGACACCATCCATGCCGAGTAAGTTGAATTCCACGTGTGTGCTTGTACTGCTTTTCATTTTCAAATTACACTTTCTCAATACAACGATTTTTCTCATGTACAGTGTGGAGTATACATAGCAGGTGTTCATACAGTGGGAGGCTAGCGCTGGGTTCCCCCCTAGAATTTTGGGAGTTGAATAGAAATGAACATTTAGGAAGCATTTATTTTTAGTCTGATATTGTATCCCATTATGTTCCTATCATAACTGAGCCATTTAGTGCATAGGACCGAACACTGATCATCAGTGTGAAGTATAGACTCGTATGCAAAGATGTGCATCAAAGTAGTGTAGGTTCCAAAAAATGGGTGTGGCGAAGTACACTCGGAGCCCCACCCCAAACAAAAATCCTGTATGAAACCGCATACAATACATCATAAAGTTGCAATTATATAGGATCATGAATAATTTGTTGTTTGTATTACAAATATCTTTGTTGTTTGTGTTTTTGTGTATATGAAATTGTTTTGTAGTGGAGCTCGACGTCCGATGGCATACGTTCCTTGTGGACACTCATAGATGTCTCCTACATGATCACAATCAGCACCACACACAACAAACAACATATTTTATTGTTGAACTAATATAATATTGGTATATAATGCATCAAACAATATTATTTCTATTTTATTTTATTTTTTTATTGATGGGAAAAGTGGATTTTTTTGGGGGGGAAAATTTTTTTTTTTTTTGAAGTATTAGTAGATGGCTTAAATATTATTCAATTTTCTCAATCAAAAAATGAGGGGAATCCCAAACTCTTGGTCTATTTAGTGATATATGGTTGCTATGGGGTTTTCCCAGCCAGCATCGAGTTAAAAAAATAAAACGGTAATGCTCTATTCCGCGGTAGAAGATTAGATTTTTCCGCGCGCGTCCAAACAATTTGGGAACGAGAGGGTTAAACAAGTGTATATGTATACATTAACTATTAAAAACATTATATTGGAGGATAAGGGTGAATACATATGCTTCTGTAGAGTCTACCCCAATGATGATCACCTTTTGTTTAATTCAATATCTATGCTAATGGTCAGAGGTATTTTAAACATCTATTACTTGCATATACCTTATACAAATTCTCATAACACTTATATGAATTTAGAACTAAGATTGTATTATTATATTTTTCTGCCTGATCTAATGTTGATTGTATAGCTCAGTCTTGGTAGCGTTTGAGCTTTTCACATACATCTTGAATAGTTCATAATTACTTGGGATTATGTTGCAATAAGTTGTCCAATTATCTATATTTTCATAATCATAGAAAACATATGTAAAATACAGGGAACTTGTGAAAACACTAGATTGTTTACTATTCTTACCACAGTTTGATATCGATTCATAGGCACTGATGATAGCGTTGAAGGAAGTCAACAAACTGGCAATGTAAAAAATGAATTACAAATGAGAAAGCGAGTTAATACGAGTAACTCAAGTACACAATGTGATCATGAAAAAGAAGCTTTTTCAGATAGCTATGAAAACTGTATATTTCCCAAAAAGATTTGCACTGATAACTTGCTACTCTATCATTTAAATTCTGGCAATACTGAAAAACAGCTTGACAGGAAAAGACCCTTAAGTGCAAGTGATGATAATAGAACAGATGATTCAGATTGTTATTATCATCGAGAGGATGATGAATCCAATGAAATTTGGGATTATTTGAAAGAAAACTTTTTTAATAAAGGTAGCTATAATATTATACAACATGAGATTAAATTAAAATGATAAATGCATTAAAATATTCTTGATCCAATTATGAAGTATTTAATGTTATAAAATAATAAACTATAGCTACTCAATTTCTTTGGTGCATGTGTCTCAAATTTTGATATATTAGATGTTTTTGTGTGTGTTTGTGTTTTATCTATTCTGTTTTCAGTCAATAACTAAATCTGATGAAAGTATCTAGACTGATTAGAGTAGCTCTATGAAATATTTACATATGTACATACAAACTTACATATTTACATACATAATTACATATGTTCAGGCATCATAATACATATTAAATTACTAAACATGAATCCTTATAGTCAATACACTGAAATTTACATGATCATTTTAATGATGCATATTATAAAACATACTATCTATAATTATTCAATTCTGTGTTTAATGATAATCTAACCAATACTTTAAACCAAGATTCAACAGAGAAAGCAGCAATAGAAGAAATTTTCAACCAAAATTTTTCAAAAGAAACAGATAATGACTTTGTAAATCTGAACTATTTACAGCCTAATAAGGATATTATACCCACAATCACAGATGAAGACCAAAAATGTCCTTGGGGGGATGAAAATTCCAGTTTATTGATGGACAACCAAACATTTAATGATGAAATCCAACAACTTTTAGATAGTGATCAAATTGAAGTGCCAGGTATTTATTAGTAAATGTAGTAAATAGACTTTTCATATAAAATAAATGCAGATTATTAATTAAAATAATCTGATGGGCAATAAAAAAGAAATCCAATGCATCATTAATTGGTCAACCATGCCTAAAATTACAAGATCATTAATTAAAATGTAAAATTAGATTTTCAATTCTGTGTTTTGTGTAAATACAACCAAGAAATTTACAGACAAGATTTTTCTATGGAAACAGATTATGATTTTTTAAATCTGAACTATTTAATGCCTAATAAGGATATTTCCACAACCTCAAATGAGAACAAAAAACACCCTTGGGAGGATGAAAATTTCAGTTTATGGATGAACAACCAAAAATTTGATGATGAAATTCTACAATTTATAGATAGTGATCAAATTAAAGTGCCAGGTATTTAATTAATTGAATTGGTAGATTTTTTATATTATAATAAATGCAGATATTAATTGATATAATCTGATGGTTAAAAAAAAATCCAATACACTAATAATAATAGGGTTCAGTTTGTGAAATTTACAACATCATTAATAATGTCTACATCAAATGCAAAATTAGATTTCAATTCTGTGTTTAATGTAAATCCAACCAATACAGTTCGTCCAGCTTAAAGAGTAGAAAAGTTCTGTTTTTTGTTAATTGTTCTTTAAATGTATACATGTGCAGTCAGATTGATGTCAGGAAGCTGAAACTTCACACACACACAAATTAATATATATTGAAATTGATTATGTTTTAAAAAAATTTGGTTTGTGGTCACAACTGTGGTAATAGATAGAAGAAGTGACCCTATAAATGGAGGATATTTTTGATGTTTTTAAGCCAGAAAAAGAGTAAATTGAATTTGAGTGTCTAAAGATTTTGCAGACTGAATCTTTGGCTCATTAATTTGATTTGTACCAAATTTTTATATTTTAATACTATTTTACTTATTTTTAATTTCATTTTTTATAAAAAACTGAACTCCCCAAATGCTTTAAGCTGGTAATTTTGCAATTTTGAAGTAAGTGTCTTGGGAATTTAATATAAAATACCTAAATAGTTGTATTTTAATCCATATGAATTTGAAACCCCTATCTTGAAAATTAAGGGAAATAAAAATGCTTTTGTGAGAGTGTTAGTATTTTCGGTGTAAGTTGTGACGTTTGCGGAAGCTCTTATCTCAATGACGACGTATTTGTGATGTCAGAGTGTTGCGCTTGCGCATTTGTGAACTAAACCAGGGGATGTTGGACACGCTGGTAAAACGCTGGAGATGGCCCGTAACCGAGCCACGCAAACAATCAATTAACTTTGGCGCCAAAAACCGCGAAACTGGTGGACACAAACGGTCTCTGAGCTATAACTTGTATGTAGTGTACTAGTCTGAGACAGTCATTTAGAATAACATCCTTCTATTATACTTGCAGGGGAAGCCATTGGAGCAGCTTAAAACTCTGTCTCAACCGTGACCAACTCCACCCTGACTGGCACCAGCTCCGACAATTCCACCAACCTTGTATTGAGACTCCGCTGCGTATAGACTCCATCATCATCACTTCAGTTCTTTCCATCGGGATTGCTACCGCTATACTCTTCAGCCCTATCGCCTACAAGTCTAAATCTTGTGCTGAACTACCCTCCCACTAATGAGCAACCAACTCCAAGCAACATCGGGAATACGCCATCACTTTTGCTCGAGGGACTAACTATTTCCAAAGTTACAACGGCCATCTCACGGCTCATTTGTATTTCTTATTATTGTTTACAAATGGGCTCTTTTTAGAGCTGTCACAAGTTAATTGATTATCTTACCAAATAAATTGCGCGTTCACGGAGCTCAACGTTATGGGGGGCGGGGTGAAATTGCGAATCAGTTGTCAACTTGAAAATAAAAATAGATATTTCGTGGAACTGGATCACTGAATTGAATCCAAATTTTGCGCACAAGCAAAATACCCCCCTTAGAATAAAGTTACAGAGAGTTTTTTTAGAGTAACGCACGAGTATAACGGCATGAAATTTTACTGTTAACCAAAAAAAATATAGATATTAGAAATATGGCTCTGTAATGTTGCGAAGAAGCCCTCAGGCTACGTCTGGAAAAAAATTAGCGCAGTAGCTCTTTCGGCCGCTTCGAAATAACTCTGAATAGTAGCCAGTGTGCAGAGCTGTATCTCCGTCCCAGGCGGGTCTTCATTCTTCAAATTTGGCTTGCTGGAGTCCTCTATTGTTGCTCATTCTACCTGTAACAACAAAGTAAGCCCACAGTACACAGAAAAAGAAATATAAAGACATAGCAAAACAGTCAATTTGCGAAGGGAAGTTCCCGAATAGGAGCTGCCGTGTGAGGGCGCGGCTCCAGTTTAACTACGAGTTGTGACGTAGGACGGACGAATTTGTGACGTCAAAAAAAATGGCGCTTAATGTATAGAATGTCTATGGAGATAGCGTAGTTCTTATACTTATGCTGTTTTATATGACTTAGTTTCGAGTGGATTGGGATCTAACGACACAAAAAAGGTACGGCTAAGCTTATTGTGATTGCAACTAGTCTAAGTTTTGAGATCTGTACTTTCTACTCTTTAAGCTGGACGAACTGTACTTAAACCAAGATTCAACAGAGAAAGCAACAGTAGGCGAAATTTATGGACAAGATTTTTCTATAGGAACAGATTATGATTTTTTAAATCTGAATTATTTAATGCCTAATAAGGATAGTATTCCCACAACCTCAAATGAGAACCAAAAAAATCCTTGGGAGGATGAAATATTCAGTTTATTGATGAACAACCAAAAATTTGATCATGAAATTCTACAATTTATAGATAGTGATCGAATTGAAGTGCCAGGTATTTAACAGTAATTGTAGTTGGTAGATTTTTCATAATAAATGCAGATATGTATGAGTAATAGCACGGTAACCGTTTCAATTGCTTTATGACTGGACTGCTATTGACTCCTAATTGCACATGTTACCGTGCTATTACTCGCTAATAGTAGGCCAGCTTTTGAAAAAAAGTCTTTGTAATTGTAGCTACACTGTATCGTTCAGTCACTATCTCCTTATTTCAGGATTAGCTTCAGTTGGAACTTTCTTTTCATTGTTGGACTCCTCCTAATCTGTTGTAAAACATTCCGCCTAATACGGGCAGAGGTTCCTGGGTAAAGACGGACATTGTCTCCAACTAGAAACTACTGGAACTGTACGTTTCCAAGGTTAACGCTCTACGCGTGCGCAGTTACCCGTACTATTTAACTTAACTACTGAGGTATTTCACTTAGTTTCCACTTAGTTACCGTGGCATTTCAATTAGTTACGCTCTATTTCCCTTTCCCAGCTATTTTTCCCATACATTTTTGTATGGGCAACTTATGCCCTTACTATTATAATTGAAATAATCTGATGGGTAACGAAAATAATCCAATACATCAATAATTAGTAGATTTCAGTTAGTTAACATTGTGAAATTTACAAGATCATTAATGATGCCTACATAAAATGTAAAATTAGATTTCAATTCTGTGTTTTTAAACCTAGATTCAACAGAGAAAGCAACAGTAGACGAAATTTATGGACAAGATTTTTCTATAGAAACGGATTATGATTTTTTAAATCTGAGTTATTTAATGCCTAATAAGGATAGTATTCCCACAACCTCAAATGAGAACAAAAAATATCCTTGGGAGGATGAAAATTTCAATTTATTGATGAACAACCAAAAATTTGATGATGAAATTCTACAATTTATAGATAGTGATCAAATTGAAATTCCAGGTATTTATTGGTAATTGTTTGAAGAAAATTTTCCTTATAAAATGCAGACATTAATATAAAAATATGTTTGGTAACAAAACATCCAATAAGTAGTCAACATTTCCTTATAGTTATAGCTTATCAAATTTATAGGTGTTGTAAATATACCCTAATATATTAGTAACAATACTTTTGTTTTATGTAGAAGTGAGTGAAAAGGTTATATCTAAGACTCAACATAATGCTACTTTAGTATCCAAGGTGAGCAAAATGTGTAATTGGTCCCATAATGGAGGAGAGCTCCTTCATAATGGAGGAGAGCTCCTTCATAATGGAGGAGAGCTCCTTCATAACATTGAAGTAAAACAAAACACTTTGATCATTCATGAAGTCAGGATGGAAAATAGAGGGAAGTATGTCTGTTTAGAGTCCAATTCATTTGGCAAAATTACCAAAAAGGAAATAATATTAATTGTACTTGGTAAGTTTATTGAAGCCGAGCTAAAATTATAACTTAATTAAAAGCTTAGACACTGACAACAAATTATAATTTTTTAGCAAACCTAATACCAGCCCACTAAAACAACCATTCAGATATTTGTAAAACTTCAAAGAATCATTTTCTAGGCAGTAATTTACGAGTTTTCAGTAATCACACAGCTTCTTTAACGGGCTTACTTTGTGATTTCTTGAAGGTCATTCTATAGGCTTTCTCCTACTTATAAATGTGCTTGTCTACAGTTCTGAAATTCACATTTTTTTGTAACTATTTTCTTTTAGAATACATTATAATATTAAATAATTGATATATGGTAATCTTAGACGGCACTTAAACCTAGAAAGTGTTACAATACATTGTAAGAAGCATTGAGAACATTACAGGTGGAGAGAGATAGAGTTGTAATGGGTACAACTGTAATGGGTATAGATGGTTCATGTCTAAGCAAACTTGTGGCAATAAGTGCTAATTAGACATCAAGTTATAGAAACAGGCCAGCATAAACGATATCCCCATTAATTTAATCTGCTTGTTAGCATTGCTGAAATTATGGACCTATTTTGACTCAAATTTATGTACATGTACAATAGTATTATATGACTCATAGTTAACCCTCAGCGGGTTATAGTAGTCAACCTGTCAGTCATTAACCCTCAGTGCGCATACGCCTGAGAGTATATAGTAGTCAACCTGTCATTCATTAACCCTCAGTGCGCATGCGCCTGAGGGTATACAGTAGTCAACCAGTCAGTCATTCAGTGACTCTGTCATTCAGTCAACAGGGGATTTCGAAGAGTAGGCTACCCAGGCTTTGAAAGCACATCAAACTATAGCACTTCACAGAGTAAGTTTCTTTAATGTGCCAGTATTGTTAGTTTTGACTTAGTTTTCAAGAAAAAGCGAGTAATATTTCAGTCCTACAATCGTACGTTACGGTAATGGGAACCGCCCCTTAAAAAACTTGCTTGTCACGTGAGCCAGCTTGAGGGTTGCAAATCACTTTATCGTACTAGCTAATTAGCGCTGAGGGTTTGCACCAGTGCTCTAGTTCATTCATTCATTCATCAGTCAACAGGGGATCTCGAAGAGTACGGCTACCCAGGCTTTGAAAGCGACATCAAACTATAGCACTTCACAGAGTAAGTCCATTGTTAGTTTTGACTTAGTTTTCAAGAAAACGCGAGTAACCTACAATCGTACGTTACGGTAATGGGAACCGCCCATTAAAAAACTTGCTTGTCACGTGAGCCAGCTTGCAGGTTGCAAATCACTTTTAAATAGCTAACAATTACACGCATTAGTCGTGAGGTGTTGCGTTGCGAGTTGTTGAGTGAGCAAAGACCTAACCTGGTAGTCTCTGGTTCGAACCCTTTTAGACGCTTTTTTTTTTCATTCTTTTTTTTTTTCTTTTTTTTTTGTCTTCTTGCCTTATTTTCCTCTTCCTACTGTTTTTATTTCTTTCCTACCTTTTCCTTTCATTTCCTCTTTCTTTCCTGTACTGTTTTTCTTTCTTTCTTCTTCCTTTTTCTTTCTTCCTACCTTTTTCATCCATTCCTCTTTCTTTTGTTCCTCTTCATTGTCGTTTTCTCTTTCCTGCCTCTCTTCATGCCACTTCTCTTTCTTTTTTTTGTTTCTACACTTTTCCTTTGTTATTATATTCTTCATCATACTAGCTAACTAGCGCTGAAGGTTTGCACTACAGTGCTCTAGTTAATCCTCAGTGCGTATGCGCCTGAGGGCATATAGTAGTCAACCTGTCATTAACCCTCAGTGCGCATGCTCCAGATTAACCCTCAGTGCGCATGCGCCTGAGGGTATACAGTAGTCAACCGGTCATTCATTCAGTCAACAACGGATCTCGAAGAGTACGGCTACCCAGGCTTTGAAAGCGACATCAGACTATTGCACTTCACAGAGTAAGTCCCTTTAATGTGCCCGAATTGTTAGTTTTGACTTAGTTTTCAAGAAAAAGCGAGTAATATTTCAGTCCTACAATCGTACGTTACGGTAATGGGAACCGCCCCTTAAAAAACTTGCTTGTCACGTGAGCCAGCTTGAGGGTTGCAAATCACTTTATCGTACTAGCTAATTAGCGCTGAGGGTTTGCACTTCAGTGCTCTAGTTAACCCTCAGTGCGCATGCACCTGAGGGTATATAGTAGTCAACCTGTCAGTCATTCAGTCACTCATTCAATCATTCTGTCAACAGGGGAGGATCTCGAAGAGTACGGCTACCCAGGCTTTGAAAGCGACATCAAACTATAGCACTTCACGGAGTAAGTCCCTTTAATGTGCCAGAATTTTTAGTTTTGACTTAGTTTTCAAGAAAAAGCGAGTAGAATTTCAATCGTACGTTACGGTAATGGGAACCGCCCCTTCAAAAACTGCTTGTCACGTGAGCCAGCGTGCAGGTTGCAAATCACTTTTAAATAGCTAACAATTACATGGATTGAGCGTGAGGTATTCCGTGGTATAGTTGTTGAGTGAGCAAATAGCTAACCTAGAAGTCTCTGGTTCGAACCCAAATAGACGCTTTTTTTTTTCCATTTTTTTTTCATCCTTTTTTTTCCTTTTTTTCTTCTTCTTGCCTTATTTTCCTCTTCCTACTGTTTTGATTGCTTTCCTACCTTTTCCTTTCATTTCCTCTTTCTTTTGTCCCTCTTCATTGTCTTTTTCTCTTTCCTGCCTCTCTTCATGCCACTTCTCTTTCATTGTTTTGTTTCTACACAATTCCTTTTCTTTATCATACTAGCTAACTAGCGCTGAGGGTTTGCACTTCAGTGCTCTAGTTCATTCATTCATTCATTCAGTCAACAAGGGATCTCGAAGAGTACGGCTACCCAGGCTTTGAAAGCGACATCAAACTATAGCACTTCACAGAGTAAGTCCCTTTAATGTGCCAGAACTGTTAGTTTTGACTTAGTTTTCAAGAAAAAGCGAGTAGAATTTCAGTCCTACAATCGTATGTTACGGTAATGGGAACCGCCCCTTAAAAACTTGCTTGTCACGTGAGCCAGCTTGCAGGTTGCAAATCACTTTATCATACTAGCTAACTAGCGCTGAGGGTTTGCACTTCAGTGCTCTAGTTCATTAATTCATTCATTCACAGTCAATAAGGGATCTCGAAGAGTACGGCTACCCAGGCTTTGAAAGCGACATCAAACTATAGCACTTCACAGAGTAAGTCCCTTTAATGTGCCAGAATCGTTAGTTTTGACTTTGTTTTCGAGAAAAAGCGAGTAGAATTTCAGTCCTACCATCGTACGTTACGGTAATGGGAACCGCCCCTTAAAAAACGTGCTTATCACGAGAGCCAGCTTGCAGGTTGCAAATCACTGTATCATACTAGCTAACTAGCGCTGAGGGTTTGCACTTCAGTGCTCTAGTTCATTCATTCAGTCAACAAGGGATCTCGAAGAGTACGCTACCCAGGCTTTGAAAGCGACATCAAACTATAGCACTTCACAGAGTAAGTCCCTTTAATGTGCCAGAATTGTTAGTTTTGACTTAGTTTTCAAGAAAAAGCGAGTAGAATTTCAGTCTTACAATCGTACATTACGGTAATGGGAACCGCCCCTTAAAAAACTTACTTGTCACGTGAGCCAGCTTGCAGGGTTGCAAATCACTTCATACTAGCTAACTAGCGCTGAGGGTTTGCACTACAGTGCTCTAGTTAAAATATAATTCAATTTATGAAACAAGCAATAAATAGTGACATATCACAATATTTGACTCATTGCAGAACAATTATAGTGCCTCAACTTAGCTTTACACAAAGTTAGCATGATTTGTGCTTAACATTGATATTTTGACTAAAATTGAACCTATCATGCTCAATTATGCCCTATGCCACCTTTCTATCTATTTTATGTTGGCACAATGTTAGCCCTTTTTGTAGCTATTTTGAGTAGAATTGAAAATGTCTTCAGATTATACCTTAAACTCAAATTTCATATGTCTCACAAAATTTTATTGAGCATTGAAAAGCCTAAAAATAGGTCACATAAAGTGGGCACTATTCAAACTTATTATAAATAATACCATTGGGATAATTAGTCACTAATTATATTGTGTAGTTGTATAAGTTCATAATATCCTTTAACTTTACAATTATACTTTCTAATAGAATCTAGAAACAGAACCTATCCCTATTGCCAAAGCATTAGTCCAGAAGGTAGTGCTGCAATACAGTGCTATTCTTGGTCAAATGTGGTATGGAAATTCAATGATAAACATATTAACAGAGAAATGAATGTAACAACTTTCAGTTATAACAATGACTATTTTTTGTACATTGATGAAATTAATGATTCACATTTAGGAATGTACACTTGCTATGGTACAGATATAGAAGATGATGAATTCTCATCATTTTATTCCAATTCATATTTAAGCAGTATAGGTAAGTGTGACAGGGTCATTAATATATGTCTCATCAATGTGTTTTAATAATTATAAAGAAAATTTTTAAAATGATAATAGCAAATTTTCTCATTCTAACAGCCTAAAGTTTTTAATTAAAACTTAACCTGACGTTTCGACTTCTGAAGTCCTCTTCAGGGGTCAACTGAGGTCACTCTCCCGTGGTGATATAACACAATGTAAACAGCACGATTTCTGGAGGGTAGCTTACCGTTTACTATATCCAGGAAGGTGATTTACACATAGCATGGACAGCCAGCATCCTGGAAGCTCTAAACCTATGTCTCTGTTAAACTTGTTGTCAGGTGTCAGCTTTCTTGATTTTTAACTCACGATTCTTACTGGCTTTGTCTACAACTCTTACCTCATCTAATTTAATGGGGTGATGCTGCTGCCAAGAATGTTCAGCAAATGGCTGAAACCTTCTCATCACCTCTCTTACAAGCATCCTGATGTTCTTTCACTCTCCGCTCAGCCTTCTAGTTGTTTCACCTGTGTGTATTTTACGACAACTGTAGGGTATACTGTACACTATGAATGACTCTGTGGTAAAGGGTATAGTATCTTTGACTTTTGTAAAATGTGATCTTAGTGTTTTACCTGACTTAAATGCTATTTTCATGTCAAAGTCTGTACATGCTCTCTAAATACTCTCACTCAAGCCTGCTATGTATATGGAATAGTAAGAATCATATATTTATCTTGCTCAGTATCTGTGTGATCTTTAGAAGATAACTCTTTAGATCCTGCGTAATTGTTGCATTGTCATAACCATTACTTTGAAGTATTTTGTGTAAGTGTTTCTCTTATTCCTTCAAGTTTTCACTCATATTAGTTACCCTCCTAGCTCTCTGATACAAACATCTCACTACTCCTCTCTTACATGATCAGGATGATGAGACTTAAAGTGAAGGTATCTTTCTGTGTGTGTAGATTTTCTATATACATTGGATGTAAGCATACCATCACTCTCTCTCTTAAAAAAGCAATTAAAAAAAGGTAGCTTACTGTCTTCCTCTGATTCTATGGTAAACTTTATAGGAGGTCTGCTAGAAGGTGTCATCTATTATATCTCTTTCATAATACACGTTTAAGTGGAGCTGAGTATACAGCTTCTTCCTCAAAGAATTCCATGTACAAGTTGGCCACAACTGCAGAAACAGGAGAACCCGTGGCTGCTCCATATACTTGTTCCTAACAGAAGCTCTACACACGCAGATGACACCTGACAACAACATATTTGACAGAGACATAGGTTTAGAGCTTCCAGGATGCTGGCTGTCCATACGGCGTGCAAATCATCCTCCAATGTATAATAAGCAGTACGTGTATCCTCCAGAAATCTTGCTTTTTGCAATGTGTTATTATATCAACATGGATAGTTTAACCTCGGTTTTCCCCTGAAGAGGACTTCAGCAAGAAGGCAGGAAGTCGAAATGTTGGGTTGTTTTAATTTACAAAATTTGGCAGTTAGAACAGCAAATTTGCTATTATTTAACTAGAGCACTGAAGTGCAAACCCTCAGCGCTAGTTAGCTAGTATGATAAAGAAAATAATAACAAAGGAAAAGTGTAGAAACCAAAAAAAGAAAGAGAAGTGGCATGAAGAGAGGCAGAAAAGAGAAAAAGACAAAAGAAAGAGGAATGAATGAAAAAAGGTAGGAAGAAAAGAAAAATGAAGAAGAAAGAAAAACAGTACACTAAATAAAGAGGAAAAGAAAGCAAAAGGTAGGAAAGAAATAAAAACAGTAGGAAGAAAGAGGAAAATAAAAAATAAGGTAAGAAGACAAAAGGAAAAAGAAAAAAAAACAGGATGAAAAAAAAGGATGGAAAAAAAAAAGCGTCGACAGGATTCGAACCAGAGACATTCACGTTAGGTATTTTCTCACTCAACAACTACGCAACGCAACACCTCACGCTGAATGCATGTAATTGTTAGCTATTTAAAAGTGATTTGCAACCGCAAGCTGGCTCACGTGACAGGCAAGTTTTTAAAGGGGCGGTTCCCGCTGTAAGCCTACGACGCACGGCTCTGGAAAGACTCGCTTTTTTCTGGAAAATGAAGTCCAAAATCAAAATTCTGGCATATTAAAAGAACTTACTTCGTGAAATACTGCTGTTTGATGCCGCTTTCAGAGCCTGGCTGGTTCCTACCTTCCAGAAGTGCCTGTTGACAGACAGAGTGACAGAATGACACTAGGACTACTGTAACCCTAGTGCGCATGCGCTGAGGGTAAATTTTTTTTCCCGCCGAGAATGAATGAATAATTTTACAAGGTACTAGTTGGAATGTTTATGTACATTTTAACCTCTCTGTAATTTTCACTTTATTATCGTGAAACAGCTGAACTATATATAGAAGTTGTGAAGGAAACTCCAGTCATACAGTATATTCCTAATAATGGTGCAACAATAATTTGTTGCAACCACTCAGCCAGTATATTGTGGTTATTTGGAAATCAGCAATTGGTGTTAGACAATAATTACAGAATCTATAAAAACTGTTTAATTATTTTGACTCTCTCATTGGAAATGGAAGGCAATTACACTTGTTTACTAAATAACAATGGGACAATAACAAAATCAACAACTCAAATTGTTTTGACTCATGGTAAATACAAGAGCATACTTTAGCTAGATATTAATATTATTAGCTATAATTTTTATACAATATAATATCTTAATGTATTCTCTCTCTTTCACTGACATTTTTTTTTTACAAACAATGGATTTTAAAAATGTTAAGAATCAAAGACAGTAATGCTTGCCCAAAGCACTAGCACACTCTGCCACTGAGATACGACAACTAGCAAATAGCCAAGCACTTCAATTTTCTGTATTTATGCTCTTAGGGGTGCTGCTGTCTCTCTCTCTAAATACACTAACCGATTTTTCCTTTTTTTCAAAGATCATTTTTATTTCACAAATTATTTTACTCTGCTAATGATTATAGGAAGGCTGAGAAAGAAATTGTGAAGTGAGTAAGAGAAAACAAAATTCCACTATATATAATCTTTGAGAATAGAAAATTTTTATTGACAGTCAAATATATTTAGTCTCGTTAAAAAAAGCTTTGAAAAAGAGTGAATACATGTAATGAGTATACAAAGGCCTAGGAAGAAATTGTGAATATTGTCATTTCTTTTCACTGATTCAGTCATTCTCCAATAAACGATCATTTTCTATCTGTTCTCACCTCAAAAATGTTTATGTTTACAAGTTAACCAGACAAATATATAACTTGAAGTTAATCGACCTTTATAATGGAAATGAACACATAGAACTAATTATGGTGTTATATATTCTAGCAAAATGGATAAAAATTGATATTTAAGCTTGATTCACAAATAAATTATTGTAAATATTTTTTTTATTTCTTTTGTAATACAGAAAAAGGTATGGTTTTTCCTCAGAATCTTAAGGCTAACATAGATGACCCAGCCATTTTTAAATGCATTCATGATGGCAATGCTGCTTGGAGTTTTCATAATTCCCTACAAAATTATTCCTTAGAGTCAGTCATATCTGTTGAAAGTGGACACATCATATTCATTGAGAAAGTGGCATTAGAACATTATGGAAAGTATTCTTGCACAATATTTAATCAATTCTCATCCAAATATTATAGTGAAGAGGTTAATTTGATAGTAATAGGTTAGTTTGACAATTTTTCTATTTTTATTCAGTGATACTTTTAATTATAGTGAAAAAAATTAAAATGGTCAAAATGGTGAACACATTAACTTCATTACTGTGTAAATCTGCTATCAATCCCAGCTGGACTCATATTCAGGGATCACGTAAGATGATTGTCGTATCAAAGGCAGACCCCTTGATATTCAAACGAGTTAGCAAAAATAATCGCGGAATATATGAGTGTTATGGAATTAATAAACAAGGCTATCAATTTATGAATGAATATACACTACATGTACAGTGTAAGTTGTGAGCACTAGGTAAATGTAGCTCGTAAGCTTATGGTCTGCGAAGAATTAACTCCTTAGAGACTATTTCTCCAAAGTGCTAACACTGCCACCAGATTCTTCCTCCTTTTCTTGTCCTTAGACAAGTTAACCTCTTCTCAACTGTTAAGTTAAGGTTACGTTATAAATTAAGTATTGGAAAAGTGAATTAAGTGAAGAATGACCTTATGTAGGCGTACTGGTGAGTGTTTAGGTCTAGGGAACAATACAACTGAAACAAAGCAGCATGATGAAACATAATAGGTAAGATGACGTGTATAGGAAATATGATTCTAAGAGGTGTGCATGCATAGTATTACAAGTTAATTTACAAGTCTATGCAGTATGAAATGTCCTTTGCCCTACAATGTTCAGAGTCTTTGTTCTTTTATTGTTCTCCTATAGGCATGTGTCTACATAAGTTAAGATTTCATTGCATTGTTACAATACTAATCATAATTTTCCTTAACGGTATAAACTACAATGCTTTCAAAATGGCTAATGTTTCTGTAAAAAGCTATTCCTTAACTTATTATTTTCTTGTAGCATTTTCAGCTTGTTTTCACTCAAATGGGAATTAGTTATTGTTAGAAGAAAAAACATTATTATTTTCATGCCTAATAATGTATTATTTTGTTCTGGATTTAACATATTTATAGCAATGATCAAAGCGATATGAACAAATGTTTATATTACACAAGTGATGTATTACAATGACATAATGTATATAGACTCAGCTAAAAAGACTTTCCCTTTACACCAGAAAATATATGTAGGAGAACCTGCAGTAATTTCATGCACCTCATCTTCACGAGTGCATTGGGAATTCAATGACAATAGTCTCCCAAGTGGCATTGTACAAACCAAGGTTTCATTACTAAATACACATTATTTTTTATTTATTAAAAATACAAGCTATATATTTGATGGTCAATATAGTTGTCATGGATCATCCCAAAATGATGACCAATATATGTCTTTCGTTAGCATATCTCATATCTATGTTGGAAGTGAGTAATACAATATATAATACAATATGTAATTATATTGCTAATCATCCTTGTAAAGATGCTTTTTCAGCATTACCTTAATCACTCTTATAAACGTATTGTGTATTACTGTGAGACACAATGGTAATGGTAATGAAAATTTATATAATATCAAGATAAATAGTTTATTGTTGTAAGAAACAATTAGTCACTCTACATAGCTTGATTGCTCAGCTTTATTTGCATTAAGATTATGGACTATGACATCATTTTGAAATAATAATTCTACAGGCAATGCGTCAAGCTGACAAAATTCATCCACTAATTTGATAAAGCTGTCATATACTTCCAAGCCATTGTTTTGAAGACTATTTGCAGGACAACTGAGCCCACTACCACTTACCCCACAGATCACACACACACACACTCCAAACTCAGCCTTCCATTTCATTCATACGAAGCCTATAGATAACAGCAAATCTAACCAATACTCTTTATTGAGCTATACAGACAAATCTGACTTACCAGTGCTGCTGACTCTTTCCCTGATAATTTTTGGCCTTTAGCTACTTCCAGAGAGTGCCTCCCACCACTGCTAAACCTTTCCACCACTTCTGCAGTGTATATTTAGCCTCTACTTCAAGTACTGACTTCAACAGCTGCTATTCTCTCATGTAAAAAAAATAGGCCAACATGGAATTTCTTCTTACATAAATTTCCTGAGCATTGGTAACTTCTGTTGTACCAACTTTAAGTCATTTTGATGACCTCAATTACCAGTTACTCTTGAACAAGCTCTCAACTACAAAAACAATAGGCCAGTTTTATATTTTTTTGTAATTTTAAGGGGCATACGTACCATCCGTACACACATATATACTAGTGATGTGCTTGAGCACAATTGGCGAGCAAGCCTGTCTTGTTTGGTAACATAAAACTATTAACCACTGGTGTCACCTGGTTCTGCCTCCCTTTGTTTTGGAGAATGCTCTGTAAGATTCTGTCAAACTTAAAAATTATTCCTTGACAAGGTATAATTAGCTAATGGGTATAATTGATTAGTATTTATCATGCTTTCATCAATTTACATCATTTATTTACTAATATGTCAATTTTTTTTATTTAAACAAACTAAACCCCACCCAATATTGTAGGTGTGGTAAATGTGACTGCTTGATTTACTTTCTAGACCCATGTACTGTTACATAATATGCTTTAGCTTATAAGTTCATCGAAAAAAGTAAATTGTAGTTGACCATTAATATATATACAGAATTAAATACAAAATAAATATAAAATCACTCTCTTACTTGATTAATGATAACTTCTGTATTATCAAACATCTGCCATTCTGATAATCTCAATTAACAGTAACCCTTGAACAAGCTCTCAGCTACGATAAAAAAATACACCAGTATTATTATTTGTAATTTTAGAAAAGAAATAAGGAATTACTACTTACCTCAATTTCCTGAGTATTGGTAATTTCTGTAGTATCAAATTTAAGTTACTTTGACTATCTGAATTACCATGAATTCTTGACAAGCTCTCAGCTACAATAACAAAAGACCATCAATTTTAGTACACAAATACAAAAATACTTTCTTACCTGTTTTCTTGAGCTGTGGTAACTTCTGTAGTATCAGATTTAAGCCATTCTCACTATTTGAATTTACCAGTCACTGAAAACATCTGTTTATAAACAGCCACATAATTTATAATGTGCCAGTAACTTCAGGACATATTGGTTATAGCTATGTATAAGTTTTTATTGACTGATAAAAATATAATGTCTATATGATTTCTCGCCACACAAAATTTTTTGATTGTAATTTAAATGTGTTTGGTACTCTCTGTGGTAAAGTTGGTACCACAATGAAACTAATAACTAATTAATTTGTTAAGATCAGAAGGGGTTCATTAAAATTAATTCTGAATTCATAATTATGACAATGTCTATAGGTAAGGATTATCCAACTAATGACAATGTGTGGCCTGACAGAATTAATGCTCCTTTAAACAGTGCTGTTTTAATTAACTGTAAATCATATACTTCTTCTTGGAAATTCAATGGTCATTCTCTCATATATACATCAAATATATTGAAATTTAGTCAGTATATAGTAATCAAAAATTTATATACATCACTATATGGTGTATACGTGTGTTATGGCACCACAAAGGAGGGAGCGACATTTTTTGGTTCTTCAACAATACTGGAAAACAAAGGTTAATGAAGTACTTATCTAAGTTAATTGTTTGATAAGTTCTATGAAAAAAAAGTCAGATATGCTGTACTCTAATACCAACATTTGTTGTTGTTTTTTTTTTTTTTGCAGTGGATAGATAATGTCACCCAGCAAATTTGTTAGTGTATTTTCTAGATTATGGATACAATTTACAAATTTATTTGCTTTAATATAGCAAGAGAGGTGTGGTTGAGAGGTGTGGTTGTGAGCTGGAGTCTGGAGTGGCGATCGAGCCTCACCCCTCTGATAGCGCTGACATCAGAATTCCCAATCCAAGCAGCACACTCATTGGTGTCAACTTAGGTATCCTTGTTGAACTTAATTGGTGACAGCTTAGTGGTAGCTGCCACCAGAGTTACAACCTATTAGTCTTAGGCCAAGGAATTTACTTAACCCAAGAAACACTTCAACAAATTAAAGTAAGGTTACAACTGAAAACTGGACATGCGCTCAGCCACAGTATATCAAACTTAGCACATGCCCAGTGTCCAAAAGATGCATGACATAGAACACACATTCTTGACGCCTCACTCTTCTGTAATTACACAAAACACATTCCTGTCTAACTGACACAACAATAATAACACTGTTCTGTTCTTGTGGGAGTGCCCTCTCACACCTCCCCTTTCTCTTTTTCTTTGCTGGTCTCTTTCTTGTCAATGTCTCCTTCATTCTTTGCTTGATCTTCTTCATCTTCTTCAAAGGTTCTGCTGAGCCAATCTGCTACCGTATTTGCTGATCCTTCTCTGTAGTGGATGCTGAACTTGAAGTCTGTCAACTTTAATGCCCATCTCAGGTGTCTTTTGTTCTGCTGGGGCTTCTCCATCCTAGAGCACAATGCCTTGTGGTCTGTGAACACCGTGAATGGTCTGCCATACAGGTACAAGGCAAAAAAATTTATGGTCTTGATTAGAGAACAACCCTCCAGTTTTGCTGCCACATAATTCCTCTCAGCTCCGTGCAACTGTTTGGAGAAAAAATGCCACTGGCCTTAACTGTCCTTCTCTCCTCACTGGCAGAACTCCACCAACTCCTGTGCCACTGGCGTCAGTCTCTAGATTGAAACTATCACTTGGGACAGGGATACACGAATACATATGATTTAACATAGCAGATTTTAAACTTACAAATCCAGTCCACTACACTCTGTGGAGCCTTGGATGTGGTCGGAGTGAGTTTTGCAGAGTCTTGGTGGAAGTTTGGAATAAATTTCCTATGATAATTAGCTGTGCCAAGAAAAGCTCTCAGTTGCTTTTTTGTTCTTGGTCTTTCATACCCTGCCAAAGCCATAATCCTGCTCTCAGGTACACTGATCCTGCCATTTCCCAGTTGATGACCCAAAAACTCCAAACTAGTCCTACCCAACAGGGGCGGATGCAGCATTATAGAGGGGGGGGGGGCCGAAAGTTAAGTGGAAACGTGACCACACCCATTTTATCACACCCACTAATTAATTTTTTTTGGGTTTCTTTCTGAATATTTCAATTTGTTCATACACAAAAAAAATTACACTCACTGACAACAATAAGGAATTAGTCAAGAATTTATTGAAGCAAGTTATATAGTCATAATACCATCCGTCTTGGATGGCGACGGGAGAATTCATCCACCACTTCCTCTGAAGTAATTTCAATGTTATGGTGGTAATATAGCATTGCCAATCCATTAAGACGGTCTTGTCCCATACTCCTCAGTGAAGTCTTGATCAATTTGAGCATGCTGATGGAACGTTCACATTCAAGCTTGTAACTGGCAATGTGCCCATTATACATAAAAGAGTGTGAATATTGGGAAAGAAATCACAATCTGCATGTACCAGGCTTTTCTCTGGAGTACAAAGGCTTACAGCTAATTCAGAGTCAGCTTTCCATTTGTGCTGCCACAGGTCGAGCTCTGAATTGGATCTTTAGACTGAACTCTCTTTGACATTTTCACATTACAAACTGGCAATCTTGCTATCATAAGGCAATGTTAGTGGAATGCTAGGACAAGCATGGGTAAGTGGTCTTGGTGTAAACGAAGTACACTAACCACAGAAAAAAGTATTAAATGCTGGCTGTATTACATGTTTGTGCCTTGTGCATGTGTATCACATGTCGGTGTATGTGGTGTGTGTGTAAGGGAGGGGGGGGGCAGGGCCCCCTGGATCCGCCCCTGCCCAATTGGCACTTCTCTGGCCTGCATGTCAATCCTGCTGCCTTTAGGCTGCTGAAGACCTGCCTCAAGTGTGTTAGTGTTGTTACCAGTTCTTACTCCAAACCATAATGTCATCAATGAACACTGTGCTGTAATTCGTGCAGTCTTTCAGGACTTACATATATCCATTAGTCTCTGAAAGGCACTTGGGGCATTGCATAAGCCAAAGGGTATTTTCCTAAAATGCCACTTGCCAAAGGGGCAAACAAATGCAGTTTTTGGTCTGTCTTCTACACATACTTCCATCTGATGGAACCCCTTGGTGAGGTCAAGGTTTGACAACACTTTAGCATGCCCAACCTTACTCACCACGTCTTCAAAACTGGGGATATAATAAGGCTCGGTGACTGTAACTCACTGTAGTCCACACAGCGCCTAATCTTGTTATTGGACTTTCTAACTGGTACCAATGGTGAAGCTCATGGACTGTCTGAACGTTCTATGATTCCAGCTCTCTCTAAGTATTCCAACTCATCCCTCGCAAATTCTCTCAGTGCCATTGGCACACTGTAAGGTGGTTGTGCCACTGGAGCATCTTGTGTGTCAATGTGCAACTTGACTAAGTTTGTCTTCCTTGTCTCATTGCTCATCACACTCTGAAACTCATTCAGCACCTGCTCCAGCTCTGTTTGATCGAAAGCCACACACACTCCGCTCAACTTATTTTTTCTTCCTCTTCACTGTCTTCCTCTACCACAATGTCAAGCCTGTTGACTGTCACACTTTCTCTTTCATTTAATTTAATCAAATTGTTGATATGGATGACTTTATCTCCTTCTCTTGCACCACACCTCTTAATCTTTTAATTCACACTTCCCTTTCTCTCCAAAATTTCAAAAGGGCTTTCCCAACTTTTGCTAAGCTTGTTGTGGAGCCCAGGGATCCTGTACAGGACTTTATCTCCCCTCTCAAAACTTCTAAGTTTGCTCTCTTTGTCATAACACTTCTTCTGTCTCTCTTTTACTTTTGCTGCCCCTAGGGCTGCTACTTGTCTCATGGACTTTAGTCTTTCTGCAACTTCCTCAACCCATCGATACACTCTTAACTCTCCCCTCTCTACCTCTACCAAACTGTGATATATTGCATCCAATGGAGTTTTGGCTCCTACCCCATGAACTAATTCAAAGGGTGTAAACCCATGGTCACTAAGTGGCATATTTCTCAATGCAAACATTGCATAAGGCAATTGAGTGACCCAGTCCTTATTCTCATCAACACTTTTGCACAAGATACTCTTGAGGGTTTTCTGCATTCTCTCAATTGTACCATTCCCCTGAGGGTGGTATGGTGAAGTCGTTACTTGTGAGATTTGCAACAGTTTGCACAGCTCCTTCATTGGCTTTGACACAAATTGACTGCCATTATCAGTTAACACTAGCCTTGGAATTCCTATTCTAGCAAACCCTCTGCTATACTCTTGCTGTTAACATTCCTAAGGGGAACAGCCTCAGGCCATTTACTGGCAAGGCAAATAGTTGTCAGCAGGTATTGACAACCCCCTCTTGGGACAAACCAAGTCAAGGGCCACAGCCTCAAAATGGCTCAGTCAGAATAGGTCTTTCTACTAATGGAGCTTTCCTTGGTGGGTATTTGTTATAAAGTTGACAGGTTGTACAACTCTTACAGTGTTGTGTGATTTGTTTGGCCATTCCTGGCCACTGAAATCTTTTCTTAACCATAGCCAGCACCTTTTCACAGCTAAGGTGATCTCCCTATATTCATGGGCTACCTTGAGAATTCTTTCCCTGTGGCTTTTGGGCACAACCAGTACATCACCAAAATGTTCCCAATCCAGTAACTTGTGCTGAATCAGAACCCCATTCCTCCACTTGTACCATTGTTCACCTCTGATGGTTAACCTTTTCCCACTCTCCATCCCTTAAACTACCATTACCCTCTTCTTCTGACAAACCTTGTTCCACTACTGCAGTTGCTGCTGTGTTGTTGTCCTCCTGGGCTGAGTTCGCTGTAGCTGCTGTTGCCACTTCTGGTTCTTCACCACTGTTACTGTCTCCCACTTCTTCAGTTTCAGAACTTGTGAAGTTTCAGCTTCTTCCACTGCTGTCTGGGTGACTGTTGTTTTAGCTGCAGCTGCTGTGGTTACGGCAGGTGAAGCAGAGCGGACCGAGGTTACCGGCCAGGGAGTGGGAGGATCTACTGGCATTAGGCCTACGCATGCGCGGAGCGCTACAGGGCCAGGCTATAAGGACCTCATGCAGTGGGAAGCATCATTTAGAGTTTAGTAAAAATAAGAAAGCATGAGTAGTAAGAACGGTGAAAGGACCACCAGACAGTCAGGGAAAGCAACGGGCGAAGCCCGAGATCGCGAAGTCAGAGAGCGTGAGGAGCCTGTCTCCAAAAGGAGGAAAGAGGCGTCGAGTTCTGAGGGGGAATCGGACAGCGAGGAGGAACCCAGAGTTGGGATGAGAGAGATCAGAGGAGTGATCATGTCCAATGCTGTCGCGATTAGAAAGGTGCAGGACCAGGTAGAGGCGCTGTCTGGGGCCGTTCTTAAGCTAGCGAATCCAAAAGAGGGTACGTTGGTGGATAGGGTACCTACGGACCAGCAGGGGGTGTATCTTGCTGGGTAGGCTGGGGTGAGCAGTATGTACAGTCAGGGATGGGTTAGGCAAGCTGGAAGAGCTGAGACAAATGTTCCTGACGCTCACCTCCGTACCGGTGTAGGTACGTGATCAACCGAGCTATATGGGCTTTGTGGAAGCAGCCAGTGGGCGAGTGTCAGGAAATTGTGAGTTCAGACACTGGGTGCGGTATGAAGTGATGAACCGTGGAACAAGTTCGGTTCGGGGTAGTTAGGTACACTGGGCGGGTGGACTCATGCTTAGGAACGTAGTGTAGTTAGGGCTGGTGGCCGGGAGTGAATCCCATGCAGAGTTGGGGGCAGATGGTCAGTATTGTCCTAGACGTGCCTTAGCACGAAGGGATGGGACCGTGCCCGAGTGGCTCGAGGAGGCATGTGGCTCCCAGAGGGTGCAATAGGGTTGCACGAGTGGCCTGGTGGGGCAACGAAGTACCTGCATAAGGGGGCGGTAGAGTAAGTTGCTGGAGATAGGCAACGAAGTACCGTCGTAAAGGGAAGCAGGTAGAGTAATTGCCAGGTGATTGCAACGAAGTACCTGCAAGTTGGGCAGGTAGAGTAGTTGCCAAGTGTATAAGTTAAGGTACGGCTGCAAGGGTACCCAGGAGTTGGGTGAGATGCCCGAGTGAGCAGTTGGATGTGCCAGGTAGAGATCCAGTGTAGGGCTGCAGGGAACGGGTGCCCGAGTGTATGAGCATTGGAACTTTCTAGATTGCCAAATGCCCGAGGAGGGATCATATGCGGGATGGTGAATGGGTACCGAGGCCAAGGGGCACAAAGTCGTTCTCAGATATCACAATATATGGCCGGGCCTGTGGGAAAGACAATGGGAGAGTGAACGGGTGTTCTAAAGGACGCCTAGTGGTTCACCAAATTGTTGTCTATGTATGCAGGCGGGTTGGAGAGTCTGGCGAGAGTAGCCAGAGAGAAAGGGGCCCGTGTGGAGGCAACAGGGGCTGGCGGGGACGGCAGTTCAGTGAAGTCGTTGGGAGGCCAGAGAGACCCCAAAGAGAATAAGGAGGCCAAGAAGGACGTGGGGGTGGTCCACTTCCTAAAGAACCAGCCTCCGTTGGATAAAAAGACAGTGGAAAAGATCAGAGAGGGTGCCTTCGTGGAGTTCGCCATGTTCCCTGTGTTTGATGATGGCCCAAGTGTGACTGGGGGTCTGAGACTGGATGGTGGTGATCCCGACGACGGAGGGTCGATCGGGGCCACGAGCAAGAGAAAGAGCACCATGAAGGAGATTCCTGATCTGGCGACGTGGAGCACTTGCTTCACCTTGTTCAATCTGGCATGGGCCACGGGAAACGCCGACATGTGGATCCCGCTGGCAGCCTACAGGGAGGTGATCTTCAGGCTGGCAAAAAGACACCCGTGGGCACAAGTGGTCAGGTATGAACGGAGATTCAGGAGAGAAGCTGCTGGAAGGAATGACGTGGTGTGGGGCGAAGAGAACTTTCCCCTGATGTTAGACGTCACTCACTCTTCGCAACCCACTAGCAGTGAAACGAAGCCTGGTGGGGGATTTGCGACGAGAAGGGCTGACTCCAAGAAGAGAGGAACGTGTTTCCGATTTAACAAGGGGGAAGGCAGATGCAACTTCGGACAGCAGTGCCGTTTTAACCATGTTTGTGCCACCTGCGGGGGAGATCACCCGGCAGCAGTATGCAAGACTACAGACAAGTCGTCTTAATGTGTGGACCTCGCATCATTGTTCACGTGTCATCATATTGTATTATTGTTTGGTGATCATTGCTCATCTGTTTACTGGGTCACCGATGGGGTGCAAGCAGGCAGTCAAGGACTGCAGAGTTGGGCGAGTGTCTGGGCGAGTGTCAGTAGTAGTAGAGGGTAGCGGAGCCGGGATGGTAGCTAGAGCGGGAAGGCTACATAGGGGCGGATTGGGGTAGTTAGAATGCATGCCGTAGATAGAATACACACACGTAGTTAGGGTTGGAAGTGTCTCGGTACGGAAGGGCTTCAGCCTGATATTTTGCTGTTGCAGGGTACCGTTTCACAAGTCAGTTGTTGGAACTCGAGAGAAAGTCGGAGGGCTCGAGTAGCAAAGTGCTGCAGGGAGCAGAGGAGGTGGTCACCCCTCTGAAGTGGCAGCAGTGGGAAAAGGACCTGGGGGAACACCCGGACAAAGAATGGGTAGAGTTCCTGGTCAGAGGGTTGAGACGCGGGTTCAGACTGGGGCACGACCAAGATAGGTCGCGGCTAGGGTCACAGACAGGCTCAATGTATGAGGCGTCTCAACACAGAGATATCATTACCAATTACCTGCAGAATGAACTGCAGGAGAGAAGGATCTGGAGAGTGGACGGGGACACCGTGGAAGTACAGTGCTCCCCGTTCGGTGTGATCCCCAAGAAAGGCAAGCCAGGTCGGTGGAGGCTGATAGTAAATTTGTCTGCACCAGAGGGATGCAGTGTGAACGACGGTATCAGCAAAGACCTGGCTAGTGTCACGTACACGCCAGTAGACGAGGTGGCCCACAGAGTGGGGGAGCTGGGATGGGGGGCACGGATGGCAAAGGCCGACGTCAAGGCGGCCTATCGTAATGTGCCAGTGCATCCCAGAGACAGATGGCTCTTGGGCATGGAATGGGAGGGCGTCAAGTACGTGGACGGTACCCTCCCGTTTGGTTTGAGATCAGCACCGTTGCTATTCACGGCGCTGGGAGATGCAGTCCAATGGATTGTGGAGAATGAGTGTGCCGGTTGGATCAGACACTACATAGATGACTTCATAGTAGTGGGTAGCAAAGGCACCAATGAATGTCAGAGCACGATAGCAGTGTTCAAAGAGTCGTGCAAGAGATTGGGCATGCCCCTAGATGACAGCAAGGAAGAGGGGCCTTGCGAAGTTCTGACCTTCTTGGGCATAGAGATCGACTCGATCAAAGGAGAGTTGAGATTGCCCCAAGACAAGGTGTCAGAGTTGAGAGAGCTCCTGGCCAAGTGGGGGAGCAAGAAGCATTGCAGGAGGAGAGAATTGGAATCACTGGTAGGCTCTCTCAACCATGCATGCAAGGTGGTGCGGCCTGGAAGGGCCTTCAAGAGAAGGCTACAGAGCAGGCTTGCAGGAGTCCGCAGAGACGGTCAGAGAGTAAGACTCAACCTGGACGCAAGGGCTGACATTGAATGGTGGCGTCAGTTCGGGCTGAATTGGAATGGCACGTCATTGCTGAGTGGATGGATGACCGTGGAAGGGGACGAGATAGAACTGGTGTCTGATGCATCGGGCAGCTGGGGCTGCGGAGCGTTCTGGAATGGGAAATGGTTCCAGATCAAGTGGGACGACGTGCCGGGCACGGCAGAATGGTCCATCATGCCCAAGGAGCTATTGCCCATTGTAGTGGCAATGGTGGTGTGGGGCAAGAGATGGTGGAAAGGCACAATCACGGCCAGATGTGACAACATGTCAGTAGTGGCGGCCGTGGGTGCCGGGAATTGCAAAGAAAAGAGATCCATGCACATGCTGAGATGCTTGGCCATGGTGGAGGCGACGTTGTCGTTGGCTGTGAGGGTAGAGCACATAAGAGGGGTGGACAACAGAGTGGCAGATGCCCTCTCTAGAAATGAGGCAGAATTTGCCCGTATGTTAATGCAGGGAGCGGAGATGGAGCCAACGGCAGTACCGAGGGAACTCCTGGAGGTGCTCTGCAAGAAAGGTCCATCCTGGTGCGAGCCGGAGTGGGAGAAGCTGTTGGGGCTGCTATAGAATGGTCAGTGGCAGAACCAACAAGGAAAAGATACACTTCGGTTTGGGAAAAGTACAGGGAATGGTGCGAGGGTCTGGGGGAGACTCCTCTCCCTGTGTCAGAAGACAAGGCCACGGCATACGTGGTGACATTGGCCAAAGAGGGGCTGAAAGGAGGTGCGGTCAAGTATCATTTGGCTGGGATCCGCTGGGCCCAGATCAAGGCTGGCCTAGGTGCTCCACAGTGGAGTGCCATGACCAGGTTGGCACAAGTGAGAAAAGGTCTGGCCAGAATGGAAGTTGGTGGAGAAAAAGACCGACTGAAAAGGGGACCAGTGAGATGGCATCACTTAGTGGCCATGAAAGCATCTTGGGACCGTGATGGCCGAAAAGGTACGATGCTCTGGGCCGTGGCATGTTGTTGTTTCTTTGGATGCCTACGAGTTGGGGAAGCACTGACTCCAGACGGAGTCAGCTTTGACGAGAAGGCACACCTGACCTGGGAAGACGTGGTGCTAGAGGATGCACCGAGGCCGGGGTGGATCAGACTGTGCATCAAAGAGTCCAAGACGGACCGGCTGAGAACAGGGGTCATGGTCACCCTGTACAGCAGAGAGTACGAGCTGTGCCCAGTGAGAGCGGTGCTGCAGTTCATGGCAGCCCGCGGTAGAGGACCAGGACCTTTCTTCGCCGACGAAGATGGGAAGGGACTGACGAGGAGAAGTTTTGTGTCTGAAGTCAAGTGTGCCCTGGAGAAGGCAGGCCTTTCGGCCAGTGGGATCTCAGGGCACAATTTCAGAATTGGTGCAGCTACGGCTGCAGCCGAGAGAGGGGCGTCCGACGAGGACGTGAAAGCTCTGGGCCGTTGGAAAAGTCGTGAGTACCGAGGGTACATCAGAAAGAAAGAAGGCGCCCAAGCTGGGGCTGCCAAGAAGTGGACTGAGGCCTCCAAAGGGAAGAGGGACCAGCAGTCGGAGCTCGATCGGTCCCAATAGTGTAGCAGTCACCTATTTGTCATTTTGCTGAGGTATTGTATGTGCCGTTATTGTGCATTATGATTCAACCTAGGCAAGGGGTGTATGGAGAGGACGGGCAGTCGGGTAGGGTAGTATGGTGTGGGGATGGATCCTATGCGCTAGTGTGGGAGTGTGGCTGGCTGGATGCAGGCGCCACAGGGTCGAGAGTGGGAGGTGTCTGTGGGGTGACGCGGTCGCAGCGTTAGGTAAAGCTGCGGCCGCTGTAAGGCGAGCCTGAGACGCTGACGTCCAATGCTCGGTAAGCCCCCAATCGAGACCCTGCGAAGGTGGGGCTGCGTGAGAGGCAGCCCCGCACATGCGCACTGCGGCCAAAGCCACACACTTACCAAAGGGGATATGTAGCCAACTATAACACACCAAAATGTATAAGTCTACTCTGCTACAAGTGTTCATCGACGACTCAACGACTGCCAGGAGGTAACGGCAGGTGAAGCAGAGCGGACCGAGGTTACCGGCCAGGGAGTGGGAGGATCTACTGGCATTAGGCCTACGCATGCGCGGAGCGCTGCAGGGCCAGGCTATAAGGACCTCATGCAGTGGGAAGCATCATTTAGAGTTTAGTAAAAATAAGAAAGCATGAGTAGTAAGAACGGTGAAAGGACCACCAGACAGTCAGGGAAAGCAACGGGCGAAGCCCGAGATCGCGAAGTCACCCACCCGCCTCTACCCGGTAGTTATGAGGGTTGGAGGGGGCAGGGTCTCCGGGGGATCTTAGGTTGGCATAAGGTCTTCCGTGAGCTGGTTGTAGTACGCATAGGGCGTTGGGGTGACGCGGTCGCAGCGTTAGGTAAAGCTGCGGCCGCTGTAAGGCGAGCCTGAGACGCTGACGTCCAATGCTCGGTAAGCCCCCAATCGAGACCCTGCGAAGGTGGGGCTGCGTGAGAGGCAGCCCCGCACATGCGCACTGCGGCCAAAGCCACACACTTACCAAAGGGGATATGTAGCCAACTATAACACACCAAAATGTATAAGTCTACTCTGCTACAAGTGTTCATCGACGACTCAACGACTGCCAGGAGGTAACTGCTGGACCGACTTTCTCTCCCACTGGAGAAATCTTGGCTGAAGGAGGATCACTTCTCTCCTCCTTTGCCAACTCTCTGGCCTGTTGCCTTGTGACCACCTTCACTGCAACTCCGACTGATTATGGATTTGCCTCTCTCAAAGCCTTAGTACCATGAAACAGCTTCCCAAAGAACTCCCACTCTTCCTTGTCTCTGACTTTGAAAGCAAATAAGCAAACAAAAGGGTAATTCTCTTCCTCATCAACTATCACCAACCTCTCCATCTTTTTGCTGCCAAATCTGAAAGTCACCCTTGCAACCTTATGCTGTTCTTCCAAGGCTCCTGTACCCTTCACCACTTCTCCTGTGCAGGCATTCTCTGTCACCAATGACGGCACAACTTCTAAGTCTGCCCCACTGTCCAGAAGAATATCTGTATCTTTGCCATTCACCTTTGCCTGAACCGCATTGTCTTTTGTGGGCTTTGGAATCACCAAGTTGATTCTCTCAACACTGGCACTTCCACCTTCTTTCTTAACCTTTCTACCACTGTGACTGCTAGTGTTCGTCTTCCCCTTCTCAGGACAATCAATGCTCTTATGTCGCTCCTTCTTGCAGGTAAAACAAGTCACAGTCCTGGCAGAGGAGCTGCTGCCACTGCTGCTGCTCCTATTTACTCCTGGTCTAAACCAGCAGACTTCTGCCTTGTGACCTATTTTGCCACACACATTGCATGGACTTCTGTGGTCATCCTTGCTGTGAGTCACTTTCTCCCTAGTGTAGTCACCAGAAGCTCTGGTGGAGAGCCAAGACTCAAGGCCTCTCCTAAGATCTTCTATGCTCTTGAGTCTAAGAACACAATGCCACAGTGTGGTAAGGCATGCCTGAGCATTGTTTATACCAGGACAAAGTGTACACCTTCAAAATTTGTTACATCCTGCAGCAATCCCTTTGCTATCTTCTCTAAGTGCTCCATGATTTGAACTGTATTCATAGCCTTTAAAGCGTCACTTGACACCATACATCTGCTTTCCAAAAGCAGTAACAGTGGTTCCAGCTGCCCCAAGCAGTGCCACCTTCAATTCTGTGTATGGAGCTCTGGCTTCATACAGAGGTCTAATGGTTTCACTCAGCTTCTCACTGAGTCTTGGGTACAGCTTTGCACCCCACCTTTCCTTCTCAACCTCACATTCAGACATTACCATCTCAAACTTTGATAGAATGGCACCTAGGTCCCCACCATCCTTAAACTGATCAAACACTGCTAATTTCACCGTAACTTCCTCCTTCCTTGCTTTGGCCTTTCTGTCTTGCTCCCTTCTCTCTCTGTCATCCTGTCTCCTTTTTTCTTCTTCCTCCAATCTCAAATTCTCCAGCTTCTGCATTTCTCTCATTCTATCTTCTTCCATTTACCTCAACCTCTCATCTGTTTCTTCCTCTGCTCTCCTATCTCTTTCATCATGTTCTCTCTCTGCCTCAGCTCTAAGGGTGACTTCCTTGTTGTGTTGTGTATTCATAGCTTCAAGCATGTCCATCATCTGCCTCCTATTGGCCTCCAAAATCTGTTTCAGCATTTCACTCATGTCTCCTAACTTTGCCATGCCTGCACTCTGTTTACTCCCTTCCTCTGCTTCACAAACAGGACTCTCACAGTTTCCTTCCTCCAATTCAATTATCACCTCCTCACTTCCTATTTCCACTTCCCCTTCACACTCTATACTTCCTTCCACTATCTCCTGCACAACTTACTCAGAACAACTTCCCAAACTCTCACCTCCAAGTTCCTTTTGATTCTCAGATGCCTCCACAGTAATTTCTGCTAACTGTTTCCTGATTGGATAAGGAACTTCTCTTGGGTCAGTCTGTACACACCTTGATGGGAAGTAAGTTCTGTCCCTGTTGCTCTTGGGATTTCTTGCAATCTTGGGAAGATTCTTGTTGACCTTATTTCCTCCTGCTCTGCTCACTCCTGCCACTTCCTTAACTTGCTTCTGCATGTAGCGGTAGTGAACCTTGGGCAGAAGTGCTACAGAAATATTAAAGGATGTAAAATGAAAGGAATTCACTGAAAAGAAAAAAAGTTGACACAGTTTCAACTTCAAACACAAGTTGTTCTGATGTGGCTCAGTGGCACAGTTGTCAGTGGAGTCTGCTGCTCTGAGGCTCCACTTCTATCAGTTATCTCTCCTTTCAGTGCTCTGGGCTGTTGCTGTTCTGGCACCTCGTTCTCACTGTAGACTGATTTGTTTCAGTTCAAACTCCCCTCCGGTTGAAACAGAAGTTGGGATCCCACCGCTACCACCAATTTTGTTAACTTAGGTATCCTTGTTGAACTTAATTGGTGACAGCTTAGTAGTAGCTGCCACCAGAGTTACAACCTATTTTAGGCCAAGGAATTTACTTAACCCAAGAAACACTTCAACAAATTAAAGTAAGGTTACAACTGAACTGGACATGCGCTCAGCCACAGTATATCAAACTTAGCACATGCCCAGTGTCCAAAAGATGCATGACACAGAACACACATTATTGACGCCTCACTCTTCTGTAATTACACAAAACACATTCCTGTCTAACTGACACAACAATAATAACAGTTCTGTTCTTGTGGGAGTGCCCTCTCACAATTGGCACACAGGAACTGTAGTAGGTAAGCCTGGTCTATTCGTAGCCGTGGTGTAGGGTCAATCAAGTTGAGCTTTATGTCTTCAACAGATTTAATGGAAACTGAAGGACACGTACTTGGCTTGTCTACTTATTGTTGAATGCCACGCATGTGCTCTAATACAATACGGTGCATACATCCTGTCACACCCGGGAGCACAAATTATATATAGCACAGAATCACTAACAATGAATATGTGACATCCTTTACCTACTCTATTCTAAATGACAAGAAAATCATACACTAAAAATATGTATATATACATAACAACACTAATGAGTTTATGAGTCTCTGTCGTCTTCTCTGTCTTCTCTTTACTTTTTCTCCTCCTCTCTCTCACTGGAGGCCAGAACTACAAGAGGGAAGATTGCAACAACAAATAGTTAAGCAATTTATCAGAAATCTGTATTATTCACATAATGGTCATAAAAAAAGACCAATATTAAAATATGTAGTGCTAAAATAAAATTTTACTTAAAACAAAATATTCCATATATACACATTATTATAATTTCAAAAATTTTGGAGTGACTTGTGATATTGCCCAAGAGCAACTTAATAGACTATTATCATTTTTTATTGTACAAAAAAGGTTAAATCAAAAGATATTCATATACCTTTTATCTAGTATAGTATTTTTGATACTCCATACAAATTTCTACTTTATACTTCTATATTCCCAGACGACTTTGAATATGCTGAACATGTTACATTTTTGTAACCCAACGATAACATTATTTAATATATGCTTTATTATTTTTACAGCAGACTTACAAGGTCCAGTAACCACCACCTTTAAAATAGAAGTGGGCAATCCATTCATTATACAATGTATTCATTTATATCCAGTTGTGTGGATATTTAACAGAGAGTGGGTGTCTTCAGATAAACTGTTAGATTCAAACATAATTCATATTTCAAATGCAGATCGGAAGCATTCAGGAAAATACAAGTGTAGACGTAAATACAAGGATTCAAAAAAATTAGTAAAAAAAATAGTTAGAGAAGTAGTTGTAAAAGTGACAGGTATATTAATTATTTTTTATTCATTAATTATGTATAAACCAAACTAGAGGAATACTATAGTCTAGACATGCCACACAATTTTGTGTTCTATATCCTATACTACATCTGTGCTATACACCACATTTAAAGCTTGTACAAGATTGTATATTACATGCATGTATACATGCATACATACATACATACATATATACATACATAAATACATACACACAGATACATACATACAAACAAAAAAGATAAAATATGGTTGTATAATTTATTTCACTCAGTTAAACCGTTTGGTATCAATATGTAGATTCATCCAAAATACAACCACTAAAAATCTATGTAAAATTTAATAATTCCTTCACCATTACTTGTTTTTCACATGGTCAAAAAAATTGGACAGCTACTAACCAGAAAAGTATATTTTCCATTGTGAAAGGAGATATAGTTGTTAATCATGCTGGTTATAATTCAAGAGGAGTATACACTTGTGAAGGTACAAATAAAAACGGACATGCTTTTTATGCTGAGTCTGAAGTATTTATTATTGGTATGTTATCATTAACTAACAAAATAATATGATGCCTTCAATAATGACTTTAAAGATTTCAGAGCTAATTTAGTTCCAAAATCCCAATACGTGGTATTAGGACTACCAGCACAAATTAGCTGTAATTCTTACAACAATGTGGAATGGATGATAAATGAACATCATATTAATGACAATAGTTATCAATCATATGTAAAAGGCCACTATAACCACTTTCTCAATATTGTTTCTGTCAGTGAACAACACATAGGATTATATAGTTGTAGCAGCACAGACATTGATGATAAATATGTCATTTTGTATTCTGAGGGCTCAATGAAGTTAAGCAGTAAGTTTGTAATCATGATCTATTATAAAAAATTGAACAACAATAAACATGCTATTTTCTTCATAGAACTGAACATTTCATGTCTACTTTAGTTAATTTAACATTAAGCAGAAGAATCTGAAGTAATTATATCTAAATTCGACAGTAATTTAGCCCCAATAAAGTTTACATAAAAATGCATAGGTTTTATCTTTTTTGAACAATAATATTAAACTATTTTTATTTGTTTGTCCAATTATGACAAAAGTGTGTTTTACTTTGACTGTTTTACTGCACACACAATACAATGAAGTTTAATATAATAGTACTTTGAACATAATAAATTCAAGATTATTAAGCACAAAACCTGTGACCCGTGTTTATACGTGTACTTAATTATTAAGAGTAATGAATATAGGATTTCATATTATAACATTTCTTTATAAAATAATATTTATCTAACTCTTCAGCTCTTCCACCCATTATACCCATAGATAGTGGATTGATAACATATGTAACTCCAGATGGAACAAAAGTATCGTATCATTCGGACACCATTCCTTTAAAATATAATATATTGAAAGCTGTAATAGTTTCACAAGAGGATGAATTAGAAGGTATTCATCCATTATGCTTTGTTAGGTATTATATACTATAAAAAATTATACCATGTAGTGAGCTTAAAAAATGCTGGGGAACAATCTAGCAAACCAATATAATTATAATACATACATACATATTAAAAAATTTCAATAATATATCAACAGCTATATCATTATCTTTCGTAATTATATATATATAATACTCATTGCATGAGTCAGAGCGTGATATGCTGAAATTATTACACTGAGCAGGCTAATTTATTTTCATGAGCCAGAGGCGAGTGAAAATAAAGACTGAGAGTGAAATATCTAGCCATATCACTCTGATGAGTGTAATTAGTGATTTACTCCACACTAGATATCTTAACTGCCATAGTTAATACTAGAGGACTGGTAACTCACAGGTGAAGTTGGTGTAGTAGGAGCTACCCACATCCCCAGATGATATTTAGCACCTGCTCTAATCTGATTGGGAATGCTCCACCAGAGAAAGGTAGCTGTAAACCCAGAAAACTGGTAAGCCCTGGTTGTTATAACTACAGGGGTAATGAGCGTTCCTGGTACAGCTTGAAATATTAACTGAGAAATATCTTGAGTTATTTCAAGGTTCTTGTAACTAAAGATATCATTTGTGAATATTATATCTAGGTTGGAATATATACCACTATTTTATGCATTTTAACCATTTTGTATCATTAATCATAGCATATATAAGACAAGAATACTCTAAGGTTATTATTTCACGCAGTCAGCAGATTGATTGCAATTCTAGTAATCCTCAATATATATCCTGGAAATTCAATGGTGGAACTCTTCCAAATAATGTACTGGTAGAATCAAATGAGTTGAAATTTACAAGTATAAATATTCAAAATAGGGGAGTTTATGAATGTACAGAATCAATAGAACAAAGAAATGTGATAAAAACGGTATTCGGAGTTTTTTTAAAGTGTAAGTTAATATAAATAAATTATGCACCAAAGGTGCTATCCCTAGCACTACTATACACTATAGACAGCTATTATAAAATCATCTCAGACCAAAAAAACACTTTATTGTCTATTCTAATCTGGGCTTGGGCAATTAAAACAATACGCTTAAATGCTGTTTTCATAAGTGAAGAAGCTCAAGGGAATATATTTTCTGTGTGAAACTCCAATTCCAACACTCGGCAGCAAGAATTTATTTGCTCACTTTATTGTGGCGTGACAGTAGGGGATGCAAAAGAAGAGTACCTACACAGAGCTAACAGCTTTGTGTCTTCTCAAAATCAGTCCACAATAAAATTGTCGTTCTGCATACATTCATAACTCAATTAATGGCTAATTGTCAGTAATCTCCTGATGGGGACAGACGGACAGATAGACGGACAGATGGACGGACAGACAGACAGACAGACAAGACAGACAGACAGAGAGAGAGAGACAGTGTGATACTGAAGCAATATCACACTGATGCATTGATACATCAATGCATAATACGCAAAATTGTTTTAAGCCACAATATTATTTGAATTTAATAGTTTAAAAAATTATACTTATATTATTTACCGGAAATATTTCAGACAATGCACTAAGAACATATCCAAGGTATCAATCTGTTAAAATTGGAGCTTCAGTGACCATAAGCTGTCTTTCAGCAACTATGCCAATATGGAAATTAAAAGATAAACCTGTACCACATTTTATTCAAGTGATAGAATTAAAATCTGATTACAATCAATATATACTATATATACATGAATTAACATATTCTGATGTTGGACAGTACACATGTTATGGCAGTGATCCAGATGATGATGAATACATATTCTTTGAGTCTACGACGTGGATATATGGTATACGTGTATATTAGTATTCATATAAACATAGTGTGGCTTAGAGTTTGCTTATGGAGAATATGCATTGATAAATACCAGTTTTGATACTGGAAATAATTTTTAAATAGGTTTTAATATGAAGAAGTTAAGAAATGTAGGAATATCAAGTATCTATATGATAATATCTCATACATAGGTTTTGGTTTGTACATGTAACCATGAATTTTTTATCCCTTTTATGACATTAATTTAATAGTGTATACTATTACTGCAGGACTATATACTTCACATCACATTAATGATGATAACTTAAATGGAGTGTCATCAGCTTTTCAGGTTATTCCACTTTTTGCGGCTACTGTAATAAATTGTAAACACCCATCCAACATAAATTGGACACATCAAACAAGCCGTGGCAATAATAAGGTAGTGGTCATATCAAATAGACATAATTTGATAATAGAAAACATGTCTTCAAAAACAGCTGGTATATACAGATGTATTGGACTCAATAATTTTCAAATTCAAGTAGTGGCAACATCTCTTCTAAGATTGGCAAAAACAACTTGTTAGTGTACATTAAGTCTTATAAATAATTAATAACTCACAATGTTATACATATATATATAATATTATCAAATTATATCATTCTAACGGCCAATATAATGTTAATTAAAACTTAACCCGACATTTCAGCTTCTTGCTGAAGTCCTCTGGGGTTAACTGAGATCGAATACTGCGTGGTGATAGAGTAAACACAGTGTAAACAGCAAAATAACTGGAGGGTATGCTTACTGTTTATTATATCCTAGAGGGTGATTTGCATGCAGCATGGACAGCCAGCATCCTGGAAGCTCTAAAACTATGTCTCTGTTAAACTTATTGTTGTCTGGTGTCACCTGTATGTGTAGAGCTTCCTTGATCTCTAACTTGTATTTCTTATACTGGCTCTGTCTACAACTCTTAACTCTTCCCATTTAATGGGGTGGTATTGCTGCTAAGTGTGATCAGCAATGGCTGAAACCTTCTCATCACCTCTTTTGCAAGCATACTGATGTTCTTTCGCTCTCTGCTCATGCTTTCTAGTTGCTTCACCTATACATACTTTACCACAGCTGCAGGGTTTATTATATGCTATGGATGACTCGGTGGTAATATAGTTTTTTTTGACTTTAGTAAGATATGATCTTAGTGTTACCCAACTTGAATGCTGTATTAATGTCAAGGTCTCTACACACTCTCTGAATACTTTCACTCAATAATGCTATGTATAAAAATAGTAAGAATTAAGCATTTCTCTTGCACAGTATCTGTATGATCTCTAGAAAGTAACTCCTGAGAGACTGCTGTAATGGTTGTGTTGTCAGAACCACTACTTTGAAGTACTTTGTGTAGGTGTTTCTCTTCTTCCTTAAAATTTTACTCCAACCTTAGTTGACCCCTGAAGATAACTTCAGCAAGAAGTCAAAATAATGGGTAAAGTTTTAAATAACATAAAATTGGCTGTTAGAATGAGAAAATTTGCAATTATTATAATTATTTCTGAAAAGAATGGCGGACTCAATGTATATATAATGACATTATGTGATGATCAATAATATCAATTGTGATAAAATAATGAAAATGATGACCTATTTATAAGTATATTGAGAGCACCTAAAAAATTGGTACTCTATACTGGTATAGGTGAGGATATTTCCCGTATCTTTTAAAAGTTATCCTATATTACGTACATGGTTTGTAGATGTTTGAGTAAATAGACAGTTAGGACCTCTTTTTAATTATTACTAGTTAAAAATACTTTCTCATTTGTGCAAGCAGTAGCTCTAGCTTAAATTTAGTGCAACTATTGTATGGTGTGTAATAGAGAATAATACTGCATTTTGTAATATTATTAATATTTAATTAATATCATTAATGAATTATCAAGTTCTGATCCTTCACACCAAGTAGATAGAAATTTTCTCACCTAAAGGGGTCTGGAAGAACGCAAAGGAAAATAATGAAAATTCGTGGTCGTTACTGGGGAATCGAACCCATGGCCATTGGCTTTAGTCACCAGCATTCTAACCACTCAGCTACAACAACCCTGACTTCCAAGACCTTCACATTTCCTTTATGCTGTTGAGTAGTACCTCTTGATGCAGTCTCATACTCAACAGACCACCAGTTATGTGCCATCAGAACACCTTATTGGTGTCGACCGGAAATAGCCATTGGGTTCGATCCGGTGACGACCAAGATTTTCATTTTTTTTCCTTAGCTTTTTTCCAGATCCCTTAATGTTTCTATTTAGTTTGTGTAAAGGGTGAAAACTTGATAAGTGTGATGATAAAGCCTTTTCAAATCCACAAATTATGGCTCCTCTCTGGGAGGTGTTTCCGGTCGACTCCCAAAAGGTGTTCTGGGTCTGTTGAGTATGCGACTGCAGCAAGCAGTACTACTCAACAATATGAAGGAAAAACATGAAGGTCTTGGAAGTCGAGGGTTGTCGTAGCTCAGTGTTTAGAGCACTGGTGGCTGAAGCCAGTGGACCTGGGTTCGATTCCCAGTGACGACCAAGATTTTACATTTTTTTCCTTTGCTTTTTTAAAGACCACTTTAGGTGAGAAAGTTTCTATCTATCATTAATAATAGTACAATATTGAGCTAGCTGACAAATTTTCACTTAACTGTAGTCATATTGACATCTTAATGTATTTAATTCAATATTTATTGTGAATAGCCATAAAAAAATATTCAGTTATTCCGGACAGAATATTGGCCAGAATTAATAGTTCAGCTATAATGAAATGTTATTACCCCAAAAAAGTATTTTGGTCATCAAGTCCGTCTATTAAAAAGACTCATAGATTCTTAAACAATAATCACATAATATTCTGGGAAAATGTTCAATGGGCAGATGGAGGAGTTTATCATTGTTTTCATAACAATTCCGATTTTAAAAAATCATTAATTGGAAGTGGAAAATTTGATATATTAGGTAAAGTATTATAAATAATATAAAATATTCTACAATAGCTAACCCAAATTTCATCGCTAAATTCAAATTCACATTCTGCATTTCAATACTCTTATGAATCACCAACTATTCATATTATCTAAGTTAAATTTTACATAATATTTTTAAGACTTATTATTACCATTAGTCTTGAGTTGGCACGACGGCAAGCTCGGTAAATGTGGAATGCATTTTACTTAACGGGAAGCAATTCATGCTAATCCAAGTCACTTATGCTAATCCAAGTCACTCATGCTAATCCAAGTCATGCTAATCCAAGTCATGCTAATCCAAGTCATGCTAATCCAAGTCAATGTGAAAAAGGGGCGGTAACGCAGGTGCGCATTAATTTTGTAACTGTTGGAAATTTAGTAAAGTTAATGGAGTTTTTCGGGCGCTGTATAGCTCATCTCGACTGTTTTTAACTTATTTATGTTTCTTACGTGCAGATAATGTACATCAGACGTAATCCAAACTGGTGAGACATTCTTCTAAAGAAACATGATTAAAAGCAGTCGATTCTACCTACTATGTACCAAGAAATATTCTGATATTCACAGGATTCAGAAGTACAGCACTGTTAACTTGTAGCTGAAGTTATTAGACTTTCTTGTTGAATAAAATTATCAATTGTTTCATTTACACTGCCTGAAAAGTGTCCATTGACAACCAAAACAAAATCGTAAATTAGTGTATAATGTGTTGATAACTAGTTTGTTAACCTCCACAGCCTTGTAAATTTTTTGTTAACTCTAATTACCAAGACAGTTTACGGATTTTTGTTATGGTTGTAAATGGACTCTTTTCACCGTGTTATTTATAATAATATATAATATGAAAATGGATGAGAAGATAGAATTTAAGTAGTACACATATTATACAAAATATAGTTATGATCCGAGTTGAAGGTGGAGTGCAGCCTGAGTTGGTCGTAATCCTTACAATTAACTGCATCTAGTAGTGAAGAAAAAGGAATTGGCATAAACACAGATTTTTGACAAGCACACGAATTAAATAATAACCAAAAAGCTTAATTGTGGCTGTATCACAAGTAGTGCTAGCTAAATGATAGCTATATCACTCTGAAATGTATTGGCTATATGGCATTTGCTTATTGAACAGGTAGACAAACAATCTTACCTACATCCTATCAGGTGGTCCTGTACGCTCTGCAACAACAACAGGACACTCTGACTCTCCCGTTTCCACACTAGCAACCTAAGCTAATCACAATGCAAAGCTAGAAAGGCAGCAATCCAAGAAGAAGCCGCTCATTGTTTACAAATACTTAATGAAGACCCGTCATACGTGAATAATGGAGCCATACCACCACCTGAATAAAAGCGGGCGCGTTTTGAGCAAGAAACCTCCCATAGACTTTTGTATTGAGATTCGGAATAGCACTTTCTCTTTGGTTTTGGAGTTTACTGAGGAATTATTATTAACCGCTTTGGCGCCAGCTTTCTAATTGTGCAAACACCCTAATAGTACAAGCATTTTGTGAATGACCTCACACTAATTGCAACAAAAGCAAACTCAACAGATATTGATTCCTTATTATGTCCCTAAGAACAGAAAAAAGTCCTAAGGAATCCTCCTGGGGAACAGTGTGAAAATCACAAAAATATATAACCACTTAATAGCTCGTTTGTGGTTTTGTGGAATTTGGGTCATATCTCACTTATTACAGTAACTATGTCTTAAGTTGCTAACATATCATTAAAAAAGCTCTTTAAATGAGCTATATTTTGGTACCAAAATCATTTCTCTTAGACAATTATATTAATGAATTGTTGGAATCATTGAATGATGCACTATGAAATTATATTAATGAATTGTTGGAATCATTGAATGATGCACTATGAAACTTTATTGTGTCAATGCCATTTTAGACAAAATTTGGGGTCAAGCTCATACTAAAGAAAGCAAACAGAACTTATTTTTCATGTTATAATATGTCCTCACTAACAAACAAAAGTCTTAAGGAATCCTTTGGGAGGAAGGTCTTAATAACCCTCCCCCCCCCCTCCCCCCCAACCCACCTCCACCCAATTTGACATCAACTTCTTTGCCACCTTTAGTGTTAGATGTTTTATATATCTGATTCTATTGATTTATATCTATTAATTCAACCACTGTGTGGTCTTAGCCATTCCGTAAATTATTTTCTAATATAGCCAATTTGTCATTCCATAATCAAATTTTGACACCAATCAATGTGCTTTGCATTGTAAAATCTACAAGTAATAGTTAAATATTTTGATTATGTCGTGTAATTTAGATAACAGCAGAATAAATCCCCTAGAATTACATTTAACTGTAGGAGATAAAGCACGCATCATATGTAATTCCAAAACTTATACTCAATGGACACATAATGGTGTAAGTAAACGAACACTTAATGCGATACATTATATATTCTCTCGTGTTTACCTTATTCACAGTGGATTATATGAATGCCAAGGCCAAACTGAAACTGGATATACATTTGTGGCCACATCAAAACTATATGTATCATGTAGGTTAAAGCAAGAAAATGTGATTCAAATGTTACTAAATATATGTTTTGTCCTACAATACCACTACATTCACTGTTTGTGTTGTATACTATTGAAGCAAAAGATTAATAAAAAAGTTTTTCAACTAAATTGCTGAATGAAAGTATAATCTGAGAACAGTAAAAGAATATCATATATTGATTTGTATATGCACACAAATTAAAGGTGTGTTTGTGATTTGATTGTTGAGTCAGCCTTATGTTTCCAAGAAAAAACACTTGTCATAAAATTTTCCGCCTTCTTTTACTCATTAGATGTATTCTCTCTCATGCATGGGCTTTGTAAATAGTCACCACTGGAATCGAACCCAGGACAGCTTGCTTAATGCACAAGCACTCTGCCACTCAGCTACAAGAAACAGCTGGCAAATAAACACTCCAATTCTGTATTTATACAGTTAAAGGGTATCCACTCTCAACATAATCACTTCACACACCTCAGCTGATAATTTAGCAGCTGCTTTAACCTGGTTGGATAGTCGTTGCTAGAATTGATTTGAAAGACACCTAATATTTTTATATAATATTATTACAAATAATCTCTGAGAAATACTTCCAACTAAATTTGAATCTATTCAAATAACATCTCCATCATGCAGAAAGAGTTGTTATTTAAAATCAGCTTCCATTATTAAAAAAAAGTATGTTCTTTTATATTTTTTGGTTATTTAAGTATAAAATCCTACAATACTTAGCAACACAGATTGCTTTTAGGTTATTGGCAGGGAGCCTAGCGAGCGAGACACTATCAGGGGTAACTCAATCGAGATTTCGGCTATATTCATTTATTTATTGGCTAGCGAGCGTAGCGAGCGAGACACTTACAGGGGTAAAAATGAAAAAAATCGGGGATGTTTGTTTATTTGTATATATGTATGGACGTACCTAAGGCATTTTTGTACTTTGACCTACGCGTCTTTGTGTTAGTTCGGTTGTCGACCCCGTCCCAAACTTCACTAAACAGAATCCTCTGGTTTATCGATCAGTACCCGTATCACCCTAGAAATTGAATTGTTTACCGTTTTGAATTCTTTTGCGGGTGCAGTTCAAACTTTAAAACTTAAGGGACTTCCATTTCTATTCGAGTTAGTGGCGGTGGTAAGTCAATGCGCTCTTTGTCATGGTTATAAGCCGTGCGCAACAGTATTTACTTGAAAATACATTGTCCACAAGACTACTGCGAAGGTAAGTCTGTGTAGGTGCATGTCCAGTTGTGTCAAAGCATTGTGTGTTACAACTACTACTTAGCTAAAGAATATCACAAAGAAAACTTTTAAATAACGTGTATTGTTTTGTTGTTGTTTTTACCTTCTCAAGCAGTTGCAGAGAGTTAGTTGTTACTATGGCACTGAAATTCCTTTACCCTGTATGCTAAATAAACAAACTGGACCTTATTTTCAGTAGCTTCAGTGTTAGAAGTCAAAATCATTCATAGAAAAATATTATAGTCTTTAGGCTCGCTCGCCATTTGTGCTCAAGCACATCACTAGTTAATCTGTTTATGGGGTACGCGAGACTTCTGTTTTCGCCCGCGCTTCTAATTACGTAAGTTAGGAAAAGCGTTCACAGTTCCAGTATTTTTAAATTAAGAGCTCTGGGAATCCTTAGTGGTGGTGGTAAGTCAATGCGCTCTTTGTCATGGCTATAAGCCGTGCGCAACAGTATTTACTTGAAAATACATTGTCCACTAGACTACTTCGAAGGTAAGTCTGTGTAGGTGCACGTCCAGTTGTGTCAAAGCATTGTGTGTTGCAACCACTACTTAGCTAAAGAATATCACAAAGAAAACTTTTAACAACGTGCATTGTTTTGTTGTTGTTGTTTTCCTTCAATTTGAGCAGTTGCAGAGAGTTGTTACTATGGCACTGAAATCCCTTTACCGCGTATGCAAAATTAAAAAACTGGACCTTATTTTCAGTAGCTTCAGTGTTAGAAGTCAAATTCATACATATAAAAATTTTGTTTTTAGGCTCGCTCCCCATTTGTGCTCAAGCACAACAGTATTTACTTGAAAATACATTGTCCAGTAATAAGGAAATGATGGAAGTTGTTTTGTGTACACTTACACGGGTAACACAATCGAAAATCGGGGATGTTTATTCAGCGAGCGAGCGAAGCGAGCGAAGCTGACTCTCAGTCGTGTTCAATTGAGATTTCAGATATATGTGACCGGATTTGTGAAAAGTTGCCTATGGCACTGAAATCCCTTTACCGCGTATGCAAAATTAAAAAACTGGACCTTATTTTCAGTAGCTTCAGTGTTAGAAGTCAAATTCATACATATAAAAATTTTGTTTTTAGGCTCGCTCCCCATTTGTGCTCAAGCACATCACTAGTAATAAGGAAATGATGGAAGTTGTTTTGTACACTTACACGGGTAACACAATCGAAAATCGGGGATGTTTATTCAGCGAGCGAGCGAAGCGAGCGAAGCTGACTCTCAGTCGTGTTCAATTGAGATTTCAGATATATGTGACCGGATTTGTGAAAACCCGGCTAAACGCGGCATCTAAAGTTTTCTAATTTATTCTACCAGTAGGCTGCACGGGGCCTTGGGATGCCTTCCTCCTAATTTGGAAGCTGTAGCACAAGCCGTCTTCGCCCTACGCACTACAACACTTCAGTATTTTTGCTAAACTTATTAATGCTGATTTCGAAAAAACGCCCGGTAAAGGCGTTGCTAAGGTCAGGGGGCGTGCCTTGTGTCCGTATACTATTACTGCGTGTCTCCGGGACACTAAGGAATAAATCGGTTACAGGCGATTGAAAGAAGTCTAAAAGGCTTAATGCAGGGCTCCTTAAGAAACTATGATGACTAGAATTGCGTGAGTACGTGAGTTATGTAGAATAGCAAGTGAATTAGTTAGCTACAGTTTTTTCCCCGGCTGTTAGTGAAAAGCCCGCCAATAATTTCTTAGCAACTCTCCGTACACGAGTCCAACCGGCTAGTGTTTCTAGCCTCCTAGTGTGAGTTCTAGAGCACGCCAGTGCTTACAACTGCGTCATAAGTTAGAGCTAACTGGTGTCTATCCATTTCTGCCATAAAAATTTTATCGACCCATAAGGCTTTACCCGGTGATACTGAAAAAAATTGTTTGCCGCGTTTAGGCGGATTTTCCCAAATCCGGTCACATATATATGTAGGTATGTATGTGTACGTCAAAAAGTTTCGCCCGCGCTTCTAATTACGTAAGTTAGGTAAAGCGTTCACAGTTCCAGTATTTTTCAATTAACGAGCACGGAGAATCCTGCTGCACTGCCTTACGCAACTTTGTTTCAACCAAAACGTTTATAGCCACTCTCTTCTTGAAACAATTGTTAAGTCTTTGTCAAGCTGCGCTTTTTTGCCACTGCTTTTGAAGTTTATTCAGGTAATTCTGTTATTGTTAACTCTTCATGCCTAATCATTGCTATTATTTAGCGATTTCCTTCGCAAATCATCTTTACCTATACTCATATATTTACTCGCTCGCCATGCATTTGCGCTATTCGAGCGCACCACTAGTTTATTGGCGAACGAGCGTAGCGAGCGAGACACTTACAAAGGTAACACAATCGAAAATCGGGGATGTTTATTTGTATATATGTTTGGACGTACGTATGTCATTTTGTACTTTGACCCTCGCGTTTTTGTGTTAGTTATGTGGTCGACCCAGTCCCAAATTGCACTAAACAGAATCCTCTTGTATATCGATCAGTACCCGTATCATTTGTATATATGTTTGGACGTACGTATGTCATTTTGTACTTTGACCCTCGCGTTTTTGTGTTAGTTATGTAGTCGGTCCCGTCCCAAATTGCACTAAACAGAATCCTCTGGTTTATCGATCGGTACCCGTATCATTTGTATATATGTTTGGACGTACGTATGTCATTTTGTACTTTGACCCTCGCGTTTTGTGCTAGTTATGTGGTCGACCCCGTCCCAAATTGCACTAAACAGAATCCTCTGGTTTATCGATCAGTACCCGTATCACCCTAGAAATGGAATTGTTTACCGTTTTGAATTCTTTTGCGGGTGCAGTTAAAACTTGAAAACTTAGGGACTTCCATTTCTATTCGAGTTAGTGGCGGTGGTAAGTCAATGCTCTCTTTGTCATAGTTTTAAGCCGTGCGCAACAGTATTTACTTGAAAATACATGGTCCACTAGACTACCGCGAAGCGAAGGTAAGTCTGTACACAACCACTTCTTAGCTAAAGAATATCAAAAATAAAACTTTTAAATAACGTGTATTGTTTTGTTGTTGTTTTCCCCTTCAATTCAAGCAGTTGCAGAGAGTTGTAACTATGGCACTGAAATCCCTTTACAGTGTATGCGAAATTTTAAAACTGGACCTTATTTTCAGTAGCTTCAGTGTTAGAAGTCAAAATCATTCATATAAAAATAGTATAGTCTTTAGGCTCGCTCGCCATTTGTGCTCAAGCACATCACTAGTTAAAGGTAGATTTACCACTACTGATAAATTATTGTAAGAAATGGATAGGTAAACCTAAAACTATTTCTTGAGCAATAAGTGGAATACCAAGTCACATTTTATCCTCATTAAAAGTAGGTACATGATTTTTCATTAGAAATCCCTAAGTGAGTCTCATCAATTCCCTTGTCAGCAGATTACAACCCTTACAACTAGTTCAGCTAAATTGTGTTCCCATACAATTTTCCATCTGTAGTCCCATAGCGGTACTGGTATAATTTATCAGGTACCAGGTTTTGTAAAATAAACTTGAATGGTAATATTTTAATGTATTTAAAGCCCTCCAAAAATAATGCAGATATAGCACACAAAGTTAAACCTCAACTCTATTTAGCTGAAATTGGATCTTCAGTGAACATAAGCTGTTTCTCCTATAATACTGTTTCTTGGACATATAATTCAGGTCCATTGCCATCTAATACAATGATGCATCATTCTACAGTAAATGACAATGAGCACATACTAGAAATTATTTCAATTGGAATACATGAATATGGCCAATATACATGCAAGGGGAAGAGTATTGATGACAATGAGTATTCCTCTTTCATTTCTCATGCAGCTATTCGTTGTAGGTTTCTAGCAAAGTCATTAATTAATATGGTATGACTAAACTATGACATATAACATTGCAATATTATTAAGAGACAATGTTTAGCTTCAAACTGTAGTTTTTTTAATATCAGAAGCTGTATTATTCTGTTTTACAGCCAATATCCCAGCGAACACTTTAACAAAAGTTCTGCTCAACAGAGGTGAAAATTATATAATAATACTATAGTATGTCTGCAGGTTGAGCTGGCATGGTAATAACTGTTAATAACTTTTGAACCGAAGTAGCTACGTATCGGGGAACGGGGGAGGGGGGAGGGGATGGGGTTTGTATTATTTAAAAGCTCTTGTCAAGGCAGTCCAGAAAATTCCCTTTAAAAACTTTAGAGACGGCGGGAAAGTGCAGTTACAAAACTCAATAGAAAATCCTATGAGAATAAATAAAACCACACATTTTCTGCACTACATGCGGCGAAATTTAGTCATGCGCTTAAACCGATTAGAGACAATTGTAAACCAAAGAAGTCGTAGTTTGCATAGTTGCCAACTTTCCAGAAGAAAAACCTGGATTGATCACACCCACTGGCATGCCCCCTATGAGTATAATTAATCATCATGAACTTAATCAGATAAATTAAAATGTGTGATGATGATAAATAGAATTATTGTTTAAAGTCTGCTGATTGTGATGTTGACGCTTCAGAGGTGTGATGCAATGATTTAAATGTTGCCTACTTGTAGGTTGACAGGAAATCAGGAGTGAATTTAGTATCATGGCAACAAGTGTCACAATTGAACTTCAAGGTCATCAGACTGACAATTGTTGGATGATGAAGATTTGACCGTTCATCACTGTGAATCTTTCTCAACATGGAGAAGTCCCTCTTACTGTAAGCATTGGACTCTTTCTTAACATGGAGAAGTCCCTCTCGCTGTCAGTATTGGACTCTTTCTCAACCTGGAGAAGTCCCTCTCACTGTCAGCATTGGACGAAGGAATAAGAAGTCCAGCCATAAGTTTAGAGAGGAGAGGAAACCACAATTCACCTTCCCAGTTTTACATCTCAGCATTTCTATGCCAAAATGCTCCAGGTTTAGACTTTTCCATTATCTCTGCTCCTCTATATTGCTTGAAACTAGGATCCCAAGCACTGTAAGTTGTAATGAGGGGTTGGATTATTGATGGAGACTAAAGGAAGTCGTCAAATTCTTCCTTCAAATGGTCCAGACACTCTGATGTATCTAATTTAAGCTGAGGAAACTTTTTTGCCAGCCTTAAAATTGTATTCACATCATAATTATGTAGAGGATTTATTTGGCTGTAGAATGCCAAAATCATTTAGTAACGAATGTCCAAAGGGAAAATTTTCAGCATTTTTTTTTTATTGATGAGAGATAGATGTTTCTAATTGAAGCAAAAAAAGGTGTGGTATCGTGTTCTTGTTCCACCACAAATAATACTACCCAAGTAAAGTCACTAATTCCTAGGTTTTCATCAGATACTGTGTGGTAGCATCGATAATCAAACAATCTTAAATGTTTATTGGGTTCCAAAATAGCCTCAGTGGCCAAGAGATTTGCAGCATATAATCTTAATTTCAGCATAGAGTTCACATGTTGAGTTCTCTGATGATTTCTGAAATAGTCGGTTGAACCTGTCCATACATGGGAATACATACACCAAAATTAATGTTGGTTTCAGAAAGGGGTCCTGTAACCTACTTGTGATGCTAATTACTATTGCTGTCTGTTCACTGGGATGATAAAAAAATAAGAAAGCAAGCCATCTAACTGTTTCAAGTATCGATCTACACAGCGAAGAAGGATCAACAAAGTGAGTTGGGAAATGCTTGAGAATTACTCCAGGTTCAGAAGAGAACATAGAATGCTATTATCTACAAACTCTATTTCTTTTACTACTATGCTGAAAGTAGTAAAATATGTCAACAAACAGCTGATCTAAAAATCTAGTAGCAATTCCTGTATGTTTTGCTTTGATGGTGAGATTCACAAGATGGCAAATGCAGCCTACATCATACAGAGTTGGATTCTGCTCTTTATTGAGCTTTAGGACACCAGAGTGTGCCCCTTTCATAACATTAGTTGTGTCACTCATGAATAAAAAAAGCTTTAGTGAAATCAAGCCATGATTCTTTAATGAATTTTTCAAAGCTCTAAACGGATTAAATGCATTTCCAATATTACCACAGGCATGTCAAGAAATCTGGTTTTGACTTCTCCTAAGGCACTGTCCAAGACTCTGACCAAAATTATGCATGACTTGCCTACTTTGTCATTTGACTCATCCATAAGAATGAAAAATGAATTGGAAAGGCCTTTTTGTGGTAATATGGGGATATGGCTGCCTTAATAATAGCTATGGCCTTAGTACGACCACAAGCAAACTTCTTGGTAATATCTAAATCAGGAAACAATTCTCAGAACAACTTATTTGCATGGTCACTAGCTAGGAAGGCCAGATTGTGCTTGGCTATAAACATAGCCCACAAAGACTCAGCATTAATGGTGAAGCTGCTACTGTCTGGGCTAAAACGATTTCACAAACTTAGAAGTAAAAACTGCCTTTCCTACATCTTTATGTTTCTTGGTTTGAGGTGAGCAACAAAATCATTCATTCCTCCATGGCCAACACTGAAATCAGAAGAGCAGAATGTACATCTTGCGTATAAATTACCTATTGTTTTTATGATATCCTTGTATCTTGTCGTTGTATTGTATTACCATTCGAACTTTTCCCAATTCCTAGATACTACTCCTTTATCCATTTGCTCTGAAAGTGATACTGAATTTTTGCCTTTTTGGAGGAGGTGGTATTGCCATTCTTTCTCTAATTATAGCTAGCTAAACATGTGAGTACAGTATGCTAATATTTTTGTTGTCTGTCATGTGCTTTTTTTTGTGATTGCTGTGGTATAATTCTTAGATTGATGGCCAGAGTTATTAGTGGATTATTTTTATCAATACCAGCAGGGTCTGATGCAAGTGTGAGGTTTTATTGGTTACTTTGCTGACTGGGACAGAGAGAGATTGATAAAGCGATAGGTTGCAATAATTAACAGGAAATTGTATTGCAATTAATCTGGCGATCGCTTCCAAAAGCAGGGAAAATACTACAAAGAAAACTAGGATAACTAAAAAAAAAAACGGGAGAATTCCATAAACCGGGAGGGAGCCGGAATGGCCAAGAAAAAAAGAAGCCGGAATGGCCAAGAAAATGGGTGGATCCCGGTTACACTGGGATGATTAGCAACTATGAGTTTGGTGACTCCATTTCTATTCTTCTGCTTGACATTCTGGTTCATTTCAGGCTCAGGACTTTGTTGCTATTCAAACCTAAGTAACATGAGCAAGCTACAATGGGAGGTATGTTTGTAACACGGGTGTCCATTCAGATTTTCTTCCCAGTTAAATAGGGTTTATTTATTTAGAAACTCAACAAATTTAATGTTCGCTGACCAAGATAATAAGATATTTAATTCATCATTGACTCTATATGCCACTATTTATGTTTTAGCTGTCCATTACTCCTCATATCGATATAGGTAATGTTTTCTATGGTTATGGGGAATGCTCTTTACCACCCTCCAAATTAACTGCTACTTGTAGCCACCACAATTTCATGTCGTAGCTAATTAAATTATATATATAATATCATTAAATTATATTATGTCAATTTTTGTATAATTATTATAAAAAGTTGAAATTTTAAAAGTAAATATATACTAAATATAGATATCTATGATTCAGTGTGAAGGACAAAGTAATACTAGAATGTGTAGCCATAGCTAAAAGAAGGTGTAAGTAATGTATTGGATTCTTCACATTACTATTGAGTACTTCAGAAGTTCATCATACCAAGAAAATAAGAATAGAGTTTAATACACCACCCTTAAGCACACAGCAATCAGACTTACTTGAGGGGGCGTTCAGCAGCAGTCCTGCTCTTCTTTTCCTCGAAGATGTGTGCTAGTTAGTAGCTCCAAATCACCCTCAGCAACCATCAGCCAGTTTTAGGGCACAACTAGAAGCTCGGATAAACGATAAACTACAAGCGATTAGTTATAAGCGGGCATATACGAAATACAGCTGTGGAAGAAGCTTTCTTTTTCATTTCAACAAGCAAACTTAAGGTAATAATGCGCACCTTAGACCCACCCTGTTTTTAACCGAGTGCGTCGATGTTTTCGCATGTTAGAGCTATGTCGTGTCTTTAATTGATTTCCGGTCCGTTTTGCCAAGTGTCCTCTTTCTCCACATTTGTGGTCATGCCAACTCAACTTGGACCACAACAATGCCTGTATTAATAATGATGATTAAACATTGTGCAAATTAATTATAGATACAATGAATTGTTTTATTTGAGTGACAATAATGCATACTCTAACAAAGGATAGTGAAATGTAAGGATTGTGATCTTTTGGTATAATTAGTCAAGTTTCCTTAAAATTAATTAAGAAATAGCCAATTTAATCAGTCTACTATTTTTTTAGATAGAGCCAATGGCTTATCTTACACACCTGAAAATTTTTAATTGCAACAGCTATAAAAATACACAGTACAATAAATTAAAAACAACAACAGTAACAAATATGACTGTTTCTGCTACATAAGTTCATTTTATCACATTATGTATTATTTAAACTAAAAGTCTACCACCCAGTAGCTAGGCTAAATCTACAAGGCTTTAGTTAACATTATGGTTCTTGGACAATTTCTACCTGCTTATATTCATACACTTATACATATTTCTGTTATAAATAAAATAATATTTAATTGTTTTTATTAAAAAATATATGGTAATGTAGAGACATCCAGCCAACAGAAAGCTCACAAGCAATTTTCTTTTCTTTTTTTTAAACTTTGTTATATTAGCTTTATTGTTTCGATCTAATAATGAAAAATATAAATAGCTATGACAATTGCTCCATTGTTCATTTTATTATTTCCCATGAAGTATATAACTTAGATCAATTCAATAATCACATGTAAAATATAAGGTAACATTGATTACATACATGTTGGTGACATTGGTTACATTTATAACTATAATCCCACATCTACCTATCAATTATAGTCGAATTATGAAATACTTATTGAAGTATTATTTTCCTCTTCCGAGCTTTTGCTATAAAGTAGACCAAAAGGATTGGTTATTTATCTCACATTATATTTCTTCAAGTCACATTCAAGGATGTCTGTGGGTTGACTGTCACTGGCCACAGAGAATCCGAACTGGGTCAGAAAGTAAAGGCTATAAGCCTGAAGGTAAGCCGCCAGAGGTAGAGGAGAAGTTATCAGTTACACTGTTTTACTCATACACTCTGGTGACCCGCTGCCACCAGAGTTCGCCCAGATAGCTAGCCCTCTCCCTGAAGTCTGAATTCAGTTTAGGGTTTAAACTAACATTGGGGGAACTAACTGATACACATGCGTGTCCTGGCTTATATGTCAGAAGACACGCATGCGTACAAATAATGTGGGATGTGGTCACGGAACATCCGGACACAAAATAAGCACAACACACCATGGCATGCTCATACACTGTAGATTACAAACACACACTGTGATTTACTATGCTAATAAATAATTATACATACAACTGTCTCTCAATGACACAACATCAATGTTCATGCATTCCTCTTCTCTTTGTTCTTCTTCTATGTCTTCATCTCTTTCTCCTCCCACAATTTTCTTTGTAGAAAGGTTTAACTAGTGTCATGTCCAAGCTTACTGCTCTTTGCACTTAATTAAATCATATATTGAAGCAAAATATTAAAATAGCTACAAAGCAATTGTGGCACCACCCCCAGACCCGTAGTGAAGAAAAAGGAAAAGGAAGAGACCTGAAGGAAATGAGAGAAACTCCAAGACAAACATGTTAGTGTGTTACGTGTTAAGTAGTATATCAAATGTGTGTTAATGTGTTGGTTGAACTGTCTTATATAATTTGTGCGTCATCATCATTTTGTTCAGTTGTGTGCTTTGGACTCTTGTTTTGTGGTTGTTTTAATAATAAAATCTTATCTCCTTTGCAAAGGGTGGGAGAAGAGAGACAGCCTTTAGCCACATCTCTGGTGGCAGTGTAACTCCTGGAGAAGCCCGCACGGGCATCAGTGCAGAGTGGGACTTCTCGAACTGTGCTGGGAGCGACAGTTAAGACTCACAGACCCCACATAACTTTGAGGCAGCGGGTGCTGAAGTTATGCTGGGTGAGTGGAGTCTCCCCTTTCGAACATAGATGTCCAAGTTGGATTAATCACTTCCAGGAGAAACTGGAGATTATCACGGATTGTGCACATTTAAGAATGATGAGGGGAGTAGGAAAAGAAAGAAATTGGAAATCCTGGAAATTGAATTGTTTACCGCTTTGAAATTTTTTGAGGGTGCAGTTAAGACTCAACAATTTATGGGAACTCCGTCTCTATTTGAGTTAGTAGCGGTAGTAAGTTAATACGCTAAGTATTTACTTGAAAATGCATTGTCCACTGGACTAACCACGAAGGTAAGTCTTGCATAGGTATGTTCAGCTGTGTGTAAACTACTACTAAGAACATCACAAAGAAAAAGTTTAAATGAAGTGACTTGATTTTGTTGCTTCTTTTTCAATTCAAACATTTGCAGGTAGCGGTTACTATGGCATTGAAACCCCTTTACCTTATATATGTAATTTAAAAACTTGACTTTATTTTAATAACTTGACTTTATTTCAATAACTGAAGTTTTAGTAGTTAGAATCAATCGTTTAACATTGTTAATGCTCGCTCACCAAATTAACAATAGTGTGGTTTATTGCTCGCTCAGCATTTGTGCTCAAGCACACCACTAGTATATAAAGAAACAAACCTCCCCGATTTTCAATTGTGTTACCCTTGAGAGTGTCTAGCTCCGACATTTATAATAATGATCCTGTCATTCAAAATTGGACACAAAGGTGCTTATGTAAATATGTGTCCAGTTTTGGGAAAATCATCCTGAACGCGGCAAACAATTTTTTTCAGTATCCCCCGGTAAAGCCTTATGGGTCGATTTTTGTCGAAAAAATTTTTATGGCCGAAATTGATAGACACCAGCTAGCTCTAGCATATGACGCAGTTGTAAGCTCTGGCTTGCTCTAGAACTCACACTAGGAGGCTAGAAACACTAGCCGGTTTGACTCGTGTACGGAGAGTTGCTAAGAAATTATTGGCGGGCTTTTCACTAACAGCCGGGAAAAAACTGTAGCTAACTAATTCACTTACTATTCTACATAATTCACGTACTCACGCAATTCTCCCCATCATAGTTTCTTAAGGAGCCCTGCATTAAGCCTTTTAGACTTTTTTCAATCAGCCTGTAACCGGTTTATTCCATAGTGCCTGCCCCGGAGACAAGCAGTAATAGTATACGGACACAAGGCACGCCCCCTGACCTTAGCAACGCCTTTACCTGGCGTTTTTTAGAAATCAGCAATAAAGTTTAGCAAAAATACTGAAGTGTTGTAGTGCTTAGGGCGAAGACGGCTTGTGCTACAGCTTCCATATTAGGAGGAAGGCATCCCAAGGCCCCTGCAGCCTACTGGTAGAAAAAATTAGAAAACTTTAGATGCCGCGTTTAGCCGGTCACATATTTGAATTAGTATAATGACAGCAATAATTATTGGATTTTTTTCCAGCGGTTGAGTCGTAACCTATAGTGAAGCAGTTAATTGATTTTTACTTGCTTAAAAAATTACATTTTCATAGTTATTTATTTCATTTTAAAATTTTTATTTATTATTATGGGAAAGACCTAGCCTAGCTTTAAAGTGACAGCTAACTATGAGCTATGTCCCCTGACAGAATATTATATAGCTGTTGAAGTTGACTGTTTTAACTTGATCTACACATTCAATGATGAAGTGGAAATAGTGCCCTTTGGATTACAGTGTTTTAGCAATACTTCAGGAGCTTAGGTCAGCTCCTAGACTACACCCAGTTTGCTCCTCTAGGCCAGTCACTCGTTATGCTCGATTGTGTAGCCCTTGTAAGTGTCATGCTGCTTGCTCCTCTTGCTCATTGCCAACCAGTGGTGTGCTTGAGCAAGGTGTGCTTGAGCAAGGTGTGCTTGAGCAAGATGTGCTTGAGCTCAGGTGACAAGCGAGCCAGCGTAGTTAGGTTACATAAAACTATGGTATTGTTACACAATTTATTTTAGCTTCTACTGTTACAGAATTTATTGTAGCTTCTATTCATGCAAACAGTATATAGCAGCTGACCATTAATTGTAGCAGACAAGTACAAAATTACAATCTTACCTCAATTTCTCACGTTATGAATGTAATTCTTTCAGACTACCCTATTCTGATGTGAAAAAAAAATTTTTCAAAAAAATAATCATTCAGATTGAAGTTTAAAGTTAAAATTAAACTTCCCTGAAGCTGAGAGCTAACCTAAGAAGCTGTTATTGTTACAGAGAAAGGCAGTCTCTAAGCATTTAAAGGGCTTTCCATACAATATTATTCATAATTATATTATATATATAATATGCCCTTTTGAATTAATATTATTATATCCCCGATTTTTTATTGTGTTATCCTCTTGGTATTGGGCTCGCTAGCCAAATACAGATAATATCAGGTGGAGGAAATACTGTTGCAGGTACTGTACAGTTTCTTTCACGTTATAAAAACTTCTACTTGGAAAGGTTAGCTGTATACCTCCTGGTTAATAATGTTAATTGTGTGATTCCCTTGTATTTAGTCTTTGACTATAAAAACAGTTGTTGTTTATAATTTTTAACAACATTATCAGTAAAATCCCTAGTTAGCACATAAACTCAGAGTTTATTATTCCTATTTTTTATATTAGGACCTGTAGCGACTGCAATGGAAAAATTGTGTAGCTGTTGTATATTAGACGTCTTAAATCAGCTTTTACGTTTCACTACTGGGGTGTATAAGACCTCTTTTTAGTGCTGGAGCTTTTAAGCAGTGTATACTTTGCAGATTTCTCAAAGATTATGCAGTTTAGTAAATAATGTGTGAGTACTATTTATGCAAAGCAAACTACAATTATAAATTTTAAATCTAGGTTTAAAACTATTACAGTTGATATTAATTAATTTAGCTTACTTGTTCTTGTTTAAACAACATTGTCTTAAGATTTCAAGTATAGGATATTTAAACAAGCTAAATAGTGGTGTACAACTGAGGGCTAGGGGAACAGTGAGAGAATGAGAGAATTGGGTGATATTTGAACTGGGTGCATTCTTGTCCCAATATTGTATTTCCATGGGACTTTCTCCAAATTGTGTGTGATTAAACAGTATTACTTTAGTAGTTTATAATAAATGACATGATACTCATTGTACAGTCAGTATATACTGGGGGTGAGGGTGCAAAAATCATTTTGTAGTCTTACTAATTATACAAAAACTATTACTTATAGAAGTGACAGTGAATATCACATACACATAGAGAGAGAAGCTTCACTTAATCATGCTCAAACTCAGAAACCATGGAGTTTCCTGGCATGCTCACAAATTATTTTTTCCTCACACATTAGGCTGTGGCTTGCCTTATTAGTTTAACTGATAGAATAATAACATTGGGGTGGCAAACGCTGTAGAGAGGGGATGTAAGGCCCTCACCACTTGACCCCACTACAGGAATAGTAGTAAGTAGTTGGCTAGATTCGATTTCAGAAACTAGTTATTTCAACTTCTTGCAAGACTGATGAAAACAGGAGGGTATAAAGAGATATATAGGAAAAAATTATACTAAAGGGGGAGTTGATCATTAGTTATTGAATAAGATGTGTGACTGAATCAATATAGAGGGAGACACAAACAGTGGGGTGTATAATGTTTAGGGGAGTCAGACAAAACTTAGGAGTCACAAACATACAAACAAGGATGAGTCCAGCTCTAGAAATTTCCTCTGGGTGTTGCCTAGGCAACCACTTTAGTGAGGGCTGACCCTAACAAACATTAGAAATAAAAATTTAAAATAAGTAATGATACTTAATCTAAGTACACCATTATTATACAGCTCATCAAAGATTTGAATAAAGAATTGACAATAGAATTGACAATTGAATTGCACTTTATACAGCTAATAATAATTGCATTGTAGTTCCAACTGTTCAAAATGTGCCTGAAAATGGAGCAGCTTTAATCCATTGTCAATCTTTTCAGGAGCCTAAGTGGTATTTTCAAGGCAATATAATATCATGAATGCAGGAATATTTTTACTTAACAATATTATTATGATTGCAAATGTGAACCAAAGCAATTCGGGAGTCTATACTTGTAATGGGAGATATTCTAATGGTAGTCACTTTACTGAACATGCTACAGTTCATGTAAAGGGTTGTAATATATTGTCACTACATATAACTTAGTTTAAAAATGTTTCTCTCTTTATTGGAATGAAGGAAAACATTCCTGTAAAAAACCTTTGAAGTTCATATCCCCTATGAACATGTGGTATAAAAACATGTTTTTGCAAATGAAACAAGGTGATATGTGACCGTTTTGGGAAAATCCGCCTAAACGCGGCATCTAAAGTTTCTAATTTATTCTACCGGTAGGTTGCACGGGGCCTTGGGATGCTGTCCTTCTAATTTGGAAGCTGTAGCACAAGCCGTATTCGTCCTACGCACTACATAACTTTAGTATTTTTGCTAAACTTACTAGTGACGTGCTTGAGCACAAATAGCGAGCGAGCCAAAAGAATACACTGTTTTTATATGAATGATTTTGACTTCTAACACTGAAGCTACTGAAAATAAGGTCCAGTTTTTTTAAATTTCGCATACACGGTGAAGGGATTTCAGTGCCACAGTAACAACTCTCTGCAACAGCTTGAGTTGAAGGAAAAAACAACAACAACAAAACAATACACGTTATTTAAACGTTTTCTTTGTGATATTCTTTAGCTAAGTAGTAGTTGTAACACACAATGCTTTGACACAACTGAACATGCACCTACACAGACATGCACACACAGACTTACCTTCGGGGTAGTCTAGTGGACAATGTATTTTCAAGTAAATACTGTTGGCACGGTTTATAACCATGACAAAGAGCGCATTGACTTACCACCCCCACTAACTCAAATAGAAATGGAAGTCGGTTAAGTTGTCACGTTTTAACTGCACCCGCAAAAGAATTCAAATCGGTAAACAATTCAATTTCTAGGGTGATAGGGTACTGATCAATAAACCGGAGGATTCTGTTTTGTGCAATTTGGGAGGGGGTCGACCACATAACTAGCACAAAACGCGAGGATCAAATTACAAAATTACATACGTACGTCCAAACGTATAAATAGTTAGGTAACATAAAACTAAATATTGTTACTATGTTTTAGCTTAGTTCATCCAAACACTATACATGTAATAGCAGTTATGACCTTTTACTTCTAGGAAACAAATACAAAATCACTCTCTTACCTGATTAATGGAAACTTTTGTAGTATCAAACATTTGCCATTCTGATAACCTCAATTACCAGTATCTCTTGAACAAGCTCTCAGCTACGATAAAAAAACAACAACCAGTGTTATTATTAGTAATTTTAGCCAACAAATATGGAATTACTACTTACTTCAATTTCCTGAGTATTGATAACTTCTGTATTATCAAATTTAAATTACTTTGACTATCTAAATTACCTTGAATTCTTGACAAAAAGCTCTCAGCTACAAAAACAAAAGACAATCAATGTTAGCACACAAATACAAAATTACTTTCTTACCTCAGTTTCTTGAGCAGTGGTAACTTTTGTAGGACCAAATTTGAGCCATTCTGACTATTTGAATTTACCAGTCACTCTGTTGACAACAAGCTCTTAGCTACTAAAAAGAAAGGCCTGAGTTATTTTGCATATTTAGCTAACAAAGATGGAATTACGTACTTAACGCGCGACAAACGCGCGCGGCGCAGTCTGAATATGGGCCTACCATTCCATGGAAACAAGTATTACGCCTACCATTCCATGGAAACAAGGATTGTTGAGTTTTTTAAACAAGGAGTGTTGAGTGTTTTGTTTGTAAGAGATGCTCAGGTTTAGGGATTTGTGATTAACCATCACAAAAGATGAGGAATACTCCATATACTGGCTTAAGAGCAAAGGAAATTTAAGGATAAGTGTGGACTGTGGAAAATGTGGTTTGTCTGGGACTACACCCAGACAGAAGGCCGGCCCTCACTCCTGAAGCCCAAGAACTAACTTGATGCACTGGAACTAGATAATCACAAGAATGAACACCTTCACATTTATCCACACCTTACCATACTGTCTGTGGTACCATATCATAAGTGCAAACTTATCCAAACCTTTAGTCAAACGAGGTTATCTTCCACCGAGATCTCTCCAGACGCTGAAGGACGACCACTCCCGCTTCACTTCACTAGGTCATGGTGACCTCAAAGCGACGAAATTCTATAACAATGTTATTGGAGAGACCATATTTGATATTCCACTTGACAATGTGAATTAATTAAGTTGAATAAAACAATAATAGACTTCCATTTTGTGTAGGTTTGCATCCCTGGACTGCACCTATCCCTTGGGATTTTCAACCGCCTTTGGACATTATTGGAGAATAACTGCAAGGAGCTTGACTTCTCTTTGGCCACAGAAGGGTCCTCAGCAAATAGTTTTCCTGATGCGAGCACTGATCATTTAAAGAAGTTGTCCAACCTCAAGTTAGAGTTGAAGACATCAGCTCAGTACACAGAAGTCATCTTCGACTTACTCGCATACACAGCAATATCGACTGAAGATGTCAGCACCAATCTCTTTCACAAGAGTCTCGTGGACGAGTTTGAAGTGGCTCAAAAGAGAACCAAAGATCTGGTAAATTTAATACATATATATTACAAATGACCATAGTTAATTGTAATATAATAGAAAAGTCAAGTAGATGATCTTGAGACTGTCCTCAAGAAAAGGTTGGACTACACCAAAGAACCATATTGTTGTATTTTGGACAAAAGCCTTAACCAACTTAATGTGAAACGCCAAGCTTACCAAGGGGGTACCTTTATTGGGAACCACGTCCACAAGCTTCTGAAGGTAAATACAACCTGAAGTTGTTTTATAAAAAAACAACACAACAACTTACGTACTTGTTGTATGCTGTTCCAGCCCTCCAGTATCATCACTTTGTTCGACAACATCAAAGCAGTGTCTCTCCATCATCCCTCATCAAAGTCTTCCGCTGAGAAAAGTGCTGATCAGTTTGCCAGGGCGTTTGACCTGTTCGGCAATTGTCACAGGAGATATAATGCTTCTCAATACATGAGCGATAGAGACATTGATGAGCTAGGTAACAATCTGTACATACCATAGCATTATAATTTTAGAGAATTTGTTTGCATTTATTAGAATCACATATTAGCAAGTTTTTAAAGTTTTATTGAGAACAATTTCCATCTGCTACCATCTTACCAAAGATGCACATTCTCAAAGACCGCGTTATCCCATGGATTAGAAGGTGGAGGTTGGCATCCGGATTGATGGGCGAACAGGCAGCTGAATCGATCCATGCTCATGTTATGAAACTGGAGAGGGTCCATCAAGGCATACTAAATGAGCTGGACCGACTAAAGTACATTTTAAGGAACAAACTTTGGAGTCTGCCCCAGCACTAACTCATCTTCGACCTCCATTGAAGAAGAGAGGGCCATATAAGAAAAGTCAGCCAGAACCCCTAAAGAAGAGAAGGCTCTCTTCTGATAGTTAAACACGCCTCTACCGTTCGTGGATAGCACCGGAAGAGTTACACCAAAAAATTTTTTTCTCCAGATAACAAAAGCTATTATTATGCTTTAACTTCTTCTACTTCACGTGATAATTCAGTTAAAAATGAATTCTGGGCCTTTAATTCAATATTAGGCCTGATTCTTGCTAGGCAGGAGTTGTCAAAGGGAAAACAATTTGTGGGTGTATCCAAGTGCGCGTTAGTCCCCTGAATGAAACCACTGTGTCCAACCGTGATGCTATTCTCAACTCCCCTGCTCTCCAAGATGTCACCCTCGCAGATCCCGATCTAGGCGGGGACGTCGACCAGTTCATAGGTGTCACTGTCGACAGACTCCGTCTATTCCATACCCCCTTCGGCCTCAGTGTGTCCAACCCCCTCTCCTCCATTTGCCAACCTCTGCCCTGCACCTTCGCTCAGTCCACGACGACGATCTACCACAGTCTCCTTGATCACTGCCAAGGCCCGAGTTGCCCCCGTGAACCCCATCACCATTCCCAAGGCCGAACTCCAAGGTGTACTCTTGCTGGCCAAACTCCTTCACCACACTATGGAAGTCCTCTCTATCCAACCCTCCCACGTCTTCGCATGGACGGACAGCGAGATTGTCCTGTAGTGGCTGCCGAAGCAACCCTCCCAACTGGACCGTTTCGTAGCTCACAGAATCAAAGTTTCATCCCAACACAAGCTTGGCACCACGTCCGGGATGTATTTGGCTCCCTCGGCTTGGTCCGTACACAAACTCTCCAAGCCGCCCTCCGCCACTTGCTGCCTAGCTATCCGCCCATCTCCAGCGATGTCTTAGACTCAATCCTCCTTCCTAGATCAGCTCTGGTCCCGCTACTCCTCATTTCACTCATTGGTGAGGATAGTAGCGCGGATCATGCGTCTCCCCAAGAAACCCGATGTCTCCACTTCAGACGTTCTCTCCTCGAAGAACTCCTCAAAGCCATGTCAAAGATCTTCCACCTTGCCCAACTGCAATCCCTTCTCGAAGCCTTTTATTCAGCCGTCAACAAGACCCTCCTTCCCAAGGGCCACGGACTCCACAGATCTGTCCGCTCCGTCTCCGAAGTCGGTTACCTCATCCTACACAGCCGTGTTCGCGACGCCGCCGACCCTACCACCCTCAAGAAGTTGATCCTTCTCTCTCCAATGTCACTTTTAACCAAGCTCCTCCTCCGTACCCCCATATCACGTACAAGCATGCAGGAGTCTCCGCCCTGCACTCCATCTTGCCCACACCTTCTACATCCCCAACCTCAGGAATATCCTCAAGAAGATCAGCCGTACCTTCCCCTCTGCCAAAGAGCCTACGCCCGACCCCTCGACCCCAGATGTGATTGCTGCTCTCCTCCAGAACAACTCCTGCCCAGCCATTTGATCTCACTGACATAGACTACGCCGGTCCGTTCGTACTCCGCCAAGGCCACACTAGGAAGCCCGTCCTGGTGAAACCATACGCAGCTGTCTTCGTGTGCTTCACCACCAAGGCCGTGCATCTGGAACTTTGCTCTTCCCTCTCAACTGAAGATTTCCTCGCCACCTTCAGCAGGTTAGTCGCCCGACGTGGCTGCCCGTCTCACGTCTATTCAGATAACGGGACAAACTTCAGGCGCCAAAAGCTCAAGGAATCTGAAGAGGAGACCAAGAAAGCACTGGCCACCTTCGCACAATCCCACAGCATTCACTGTCACAATATCCCCCCAGTGCTTACAACCTCATGCCCTCCGCTTTGAAGAACTCTATACGCTCCTCACCGAAGTTGAAGCGATTCTCAACTCCCGCCCCCTCATGCCCTTACACTGTGACAAAACCAAGGAGGGTCACTACCTCACTGCTGACCATTTCCTCATCGGCCGTCCTCTAGCAGCCCCATCTACCAACCCACCTTCCACCAGAAAGATTTCCAATCTCCGTGGATGGAACCTCACCACGACTCACAGCCGACTTATGGGAACAGTGGATGAGCTCCTACCTGGCCTCGTGTGCCCAGCGATCCAAATGGAGTCGTCCTGGCAGACGCCTGTCCACGACGTGGTGTTCGTTAAGGAGGAAACTCGCAAGCTCCGAAACTGGCCCTTGGCTAGGATGGAGCAAGTCCACCCCGGGGAAGATGGTGAAATCCGTGCTGTCACGCACCGCTGCAGAGGAAGAACCTTCAGACGCCCAACCTGCAAAGTGATCCAACTCCAAGACCCCACAAGATTATAAGAAAAATTCCTCGGTTAATGTAGAATTGCCGTGCGTCAATCGCGTCAATGTAGTACCTAAAGTAAAACCTAGCCCTTACATAAGCTTCCCTCGAGTAGTAGTAGCTTCCTTAGCATTAATACTAAGGCATTCTGACTACCAATGGCACTTGATAACCAACAATCGGCACTCCCCATCCCGCCTAAAATGGCGAAGTTTTGAAATGAAGTCTGGAAAAGGGTCTTCAATGCTATAGTAACCAGTCGAATTAACTTTTTGTTTCTTAAAAAGCAAGCGTTTTCACAGTATTTTCTCATACTTTGGAGATTAAGCATAAAGTAAGGCTTGTTTAATGCTGTAGTTTCAGAATAAACTGGGGTTAAGCCAGGGGCGTACTTTGCATCCGTATACTATTACCGCGTGTCTCCGGGACACTATGGACTAAACCGGTTACAGACGGATTGAAAGAAGTCGAAAAGGCCTAATGCTCCTCGAGAAACTATGACAGCGAGAATTGCGTGAGTACTAGGATTATGCACAATAGTTAGTGATTAGTTTGCTACAGTGTTTTTCCCGCTGTTAGCGAAACGCCCGCAAATAATTTCTTAGTAACGCTCCGTACACGAGTCCAACAGGCTAGTATTTCTAGCCAAAGAGCGCACTGACTTACCACCGCCACTAACTCGAATAGAAATGGAAGTCCCTTAAGTTTTCAATTTTAACTTGACCCATAAAAGAATTCAAAACGGTAAACAATTCAATTTCGAGGGTGATATACTGGTACTGATCGATAGACAGAGGATTCTGTTTAGTGAAGTTGGGATGGGGTCGACCACCGAACTAACAAAAAAATGCGAGGGTCCAAGTACAAAAATTCCTTACGTACGTCCAAACATTATAATATATAAACCAACAAACATCTCCGATTTTCAATTGTGTTACCCCTGTAAGTGTCTCGCTCGCTACGCTCGCTGCCAATCAAACGTTTGGCCTGCTTCAGCTAGCAATCATCAGTGAAACATAAATAGTAACTGGTAGAAATGATGCTGTAGCTATGGTAATGTTATAAATATGTTTGGTGATACTAGCAACACCTCAAGCTGGGAAGTATCCCAGTGTCCCTATTGATAGCAAATTACTGTATAATGTGTTGATAACTAGATTTTTAACCTCTACAACCTTGTAAATTTTCTGTTTACTCTAATTACTAAGACAGTTTACTGATTTTGTTATGGTTGTTAATGGACTCTTCTCATCCTGTGTAGCTTTGTTGCCCTGTTTCGCTATATACCATGACTCCATGATGCATCGCTGTTTTCATGATGACCTGTGATCAACCACTTTAGCTTTCTTCCAGTTAATCACATGATTGTTATGAACAGCGTGCTCTGTAACTATGAAGGTGTAATAAGTGCAGTCAGTAGAGGTCAAATATCATTGGTGTTCTTTCACTGTAAGCTCCAGTGTCCTGAGACTGTCTTACACAAACTTTTTTTTGCATGTCACACATGGTACCTCATAAACCACTACATTCTTCTGATGTGCTGATGTTTTTGGTTTTGGGTGTACTAGGATTTGCCTATAAGTAACGTGGGGTATAAAGCATGTTTTTATGTTCAAGTAATATAAAATTGTTCTATTATATTGTGACAAGTTCTTCACATATGATATGACAACTGTTGCATCAGGTGGAGGCGGATCCAGGATTTGAAAAGGGGGGGCTCTTTTTGAAGACCAAGTGGATACTTCCACATGTGCAAAAAAAAATTATACCCACTTTTATGGGCCCCCAATTTATCAGTTTATTCGATGTTTAAAGTGATACATGATTGACAATAATAATTATAGCAGTTAGACTGTGAGAAATTAACTAAATTAGAATTGAATTTATGATATTAAGAAAGGAGAAATTAACTGAATTAGAATTGAATATATGATATGAATTATGATACAAGTATTTAGAGTGATATTCTTCTATTGCATTTAAGCTTAAAGGTGTCTATAACATCATCAAGATTAATTGCTAAATTGTAATGAATGTGCATAAGTGATTATGATGAAAGCCTCTCTTGCCCCATTGTATTACGTAAAAAGGTCTTTTAAGTTTTTAAGTACACTATTGGCCCTCTCATTTTCACATGAAGTAACCGGAATCGTACAAGCAATACGTAAAAATACATGAATGTTAGGGAAAAGGTCTTTATCACATGCTTTTAAAGCAGTGTAGAGTGTAGCAGGTTGCTCAGCAGCATCCACCTGGCACCATTTCTGCCTCCACCTCCACACTTCAGTGGGAACCAAAGAAGAACTAGGCAAGACATCCTTAAAGAACGATGTTGCATCCTCATATGAAAGTTCAGTCAATGTAGTAATTACAGAAGGCTCTAAATTAATTAACTTTGCTACTATCATCTGAGTGCTACCAAATCTATCATTCATTTGCTGGATCAAATTATCTAACAAAGGAAGAATAATGGATCTACGATAGTATTCATCAGTTGAATTTTCGCGATGTTGTTGCCGAGAAGCTGTTCGAGGTACTTGAGGAACCACATCTACCTTGCTAGCCAAAGACTCTGCCTGGGAGTACCAAGAGTGCAATACAGATTCCTCAGTCCGTACTGCCTGTAACTCCTTAACTACTTCCTCTACTTTATTGTAAGCTTTAACTATATCATAACTAGTATACTGAAGTTTAACCCTTTCGTTCCGGATCCCGCTTTAAAGCGGGTTAAGACCGATTGACTTCTCCGAATTTTTAAAAATAGTTACTTTATAGCTAGAACCTTCAGATTGCATACACAGGTGCCCAATGCATTGGAGAAGCATCTAAAATAGCTTTCAGCCAGGACTGCTTCGACAGTACCTCACAGCAGTTGCGTTTATTTCTTCCTCGGCAAAAAAAAAAAACATCGGTTCTCCGTCGAATTTTTAAAAAAGTTACCTTCTTCACAGCAGCTTCATTTATGGATCCAGTCATCTCCAGAGCTTTGTAGAAGCAGCAAAAAATTGCTTGAGCTCAGTAGCCTTCCATAACACATTGAAACAACCTCTTCTTTGCCGACCAAGACTTTGCGGTTTGACTTACTGTCTTCTCCATTTTTTATAAAATCGCCAGTTCAACTGGGGACCTCCCTATTACATACAGTCTTAGGTAATGCTTATTACATCATAGGAAAAAAGTGAGCGTGCCGTGTGACCCCGGTAACTATGCAAAAAAAATTTTTTTCAAGTCATTTTTTTGAAGATGGCGTCTAGAAGTTACAATGCGGTGCAAGTTTTAGACTTGCTTGATGCTGACTCTAGCGACTCAGGATCAAGGGGAGAGAAGGGAGACGACATCTAGGGCTATAGGAGGCCCTGTATCAGGGTTGGTGGACCAGACCCCGTCAACTCTGATACTGAAAATGGGAGTCAAGAAGATGATCGAGGTAAGCTTGTCTTTCTCTTGTCTTTCTCTTGAAAAATAGCAAGCTTCTGTTGTGGAAAGGACTTATTTATAGCTATATTGAGATAGAGTAAGCTGTTTAGCTATAATATTATATATATTTCATTGAGTTTTGAGATTTGAAAGTGGCTTGTGGTTTTTTGAACAAATTCAAATTTTCAAAAAAATTAAAAAAGTTTTTTACCACATATACTACTAGGACCAGATGTGAATGCAGTCACCGACCCAGATTACGCAGATGAGGGGACAGGAGCAGAGTCTTCCAGTGATGAAGGAGAGGATACGGGACCTGAGTCTTCCAATGATGAAACACGTAGGCAGCAGGTTCCAGTGATGAAGAAGAGGAAGTGGCTCCTCCTGCTCCGAGTTCTGGACGTCCTCGCGGTCGGAGAAGGCGGGAATTGAAAAACAAGAGTCGGGTGGATGAGGTAGGGGGAGAGTGGAAGAAAGATGACAACACACTCATTGATATTCCATAATCTTTTGTGTAAAGGACCACAGACTTTGATATTTGTGGCTGCTCCCCCCCCCCCTCCCCCTCCCTGAACATCCCAAAAGTTGTAATATGTATTGTTATTGTCGTTGTCGTTGTCTGTGTTTTTGTGGTGTTGTAGTGGAGCTTCACACTCGATGTATATGTGTGTGCGTGTACACCAGTCAATTTATGTATAATAAAATATACATTTATTTTTATGATCTGTATTCACCTGTAGCTTCTTTTTTCTTGTGTGTGTGTGTGTGTGTGTATGTGTGTGCGTGCATTTGTGGAAAGAGAGAGAGAGCAACCATGAACAAACAGTATGTGGCGTTTCCGGATCCAACCTGAGAGAGAACGAACTCGGTGGTCTTTTTCGGTCTGTGACATCATCCATGCCTGGTAAGTTGAATTTCATTTTTTCAACTTACTGATATTTGGGTGTCCAGCTAGGGCTGGGGGGGGTTATGGTACAAGAATGTCGGTGAAAAGTAATGACGGGGGAGGGGGGGTTATGGTACAAGAATGTCAGTGAAAAGTAATGACGGGGGAGGGGGGGTTATGGTACAAGAATGTCAGTGAAAAGTAATGACGGGGGAGGGGGGGGTTATGGTACAAGAATGTCAGTGAAAAGTAATGACGGGGGAGGGGGGGCAATTCAGCGAGGCCAGCAGTTATGTTACAAATGTCATTGTTGTCTTGTGTTTTTTTGGTATTGTATGGAGGTTCCGGATCCTATGGGAGGGATCGTTCAGTCTGTGACACCATCCATGCCGGGTAAGTTGAATTCCACGTGTGTGCTTGTACTGCTTTTCATTTTCAAAGTACACTTTCTCAATACATGTTTCTCTCATGTACAGTGTAGAGTATACATACCAGGGTTCATACAGTGGGAGGCATGGCTGGGTTCCCCCCTAGAATTTTGGGAGTTGAATAGAAATGAACATTTAGGAAGCATTTATTTTTAGTCTGATATTGTATCCCATTATGTTCCTATCATAACTGAGCCATTTAGTGCATAGGACCGAACACTGATCATCAGTGTGAAGTATAGACTCGTATGCAAAGATGTGCATCAAAGTAGTGTAGGTTCCAAAAAATGGGTGTGGCGAAGTACACTCGGAGCCCAACCCCAAACAAAAATCCTGTATGAAACCGCATACAATACATCATAAAGTTGCAATTATATAGGATCATGAATAATTTGTTGTTTGTATTACAAATATCTTTGTTGTTTGTGTTTTTGTGTATATGAAATTGTTTTGTAGTGGAGCTCGACGTCCGATGGCATACGTTCCTTGTGGACACTCATAGATGTCTCCTACATGATCACAATCAGCACCACACACAACAAACAACATATTTTATTGTTGAACTAATATAATATTGGTATATAATGCATCAAACAATATTATTTCTATTTTATTTTATTTTTTTATTGATGGGAAAAGTGGATTTTTTTGGGGGAAAAAAATTTTTTTTTTGAAGTATTAGTAGATGGCTTAAATATTATTCAATTTTCTCAATCAAAAAATGAGGGGAATCCCAAACTCTTGGTCTATTTAGTGATATATGGTTGCTATGGGGTTTTCCCAGCCAGCATCGAGTTAAAAAAATAAAACGGCAACGCTCTATTCCGCGGTAGAAAATTAGATTTTTCCGCGCGCGTCAAAACAATTCAGGAACGAGAGGGTTAACACTAACAGGTTTAATGATGGACAATGCATTTCTAGTTACAACGAAAAACCTATGAAGGAGAAAGAATGGTACATTTTGGACAAGCCATTTCACCATGAGAAGTATCATTTTCACAAGTGGCTTCCATAACATCCACAAGGTAGGTATACAACATACTAAAGTTCTCATATGCCTCATGCCTGTAGACCCATCTAGTTCTGCACAGGTCCTTTACCTTAACTGTAGGAGTTCTATCATCCACCACCTTCTCAAGAAATATTTGCCTCTTCGCACTATTCTGAAAGAAGTTGGCTGTTTCTGTAATAGCAGAGGACATCTTACGTATAGGAGGCAAACTACAAGCATTGACAATGCATAAGTTTAATATGTGAGAATTACAATGTACATAAACTGCTTTAGAATTCTCAGCCGAAAGACGGCCCGGAACTCCATTGGCAGCGGACATATTCGTAGCGCCGTCATACCCTTGTCCCCAACAGTTTTGCAAGTCAAGCCCATACCTAGCCAAAACATTCTTTATTTCCCTTGCCAAAACTTCACCAGTAATCCTTTCCACCTTGATAAAATCCAAAAATTCTTCCTGTATATTACAATCACTATCTACAAACCTTAAAACTATAGATACCCGTTGTTTACATGCTACATCGATAACTTCATCACATAACACTGAATAGTACTTAACTTCCTTAACTTGTTTCAATATACTATTACGAATGAAGCTACCAATCCATTCAATTAAATCATTCTGTGTTGTTTTACTAGTGTACGTAGCATTTCTCCCTGCATCTTGCAAATGTTTAGCCAAAGCAGTATTTCCTGACTTAATGCTATAATCAAGAAGAGCTTGCTAGTTGCACTCACAACTAGCAGTACTATCATCCCGATGACCACGAAGAGAGATACACTGCCTTCCACAAAAAGTATAGCCTCAGTAATACACTTAAGAATAAAACGGTTCCTAGCAATATCGGTTTCATTTATTTGCCGAATACGTTTTCTATAGAAGATTCTGGATGCGCCATACTAGATGTCAGACCATCCATTCTCGACAAGGCAATGCTGTGATACTGCTTGGAATTATGAGCAGATTTTTTAATTGACTTCTTAGACCATAAATGAAACTTTTTACATACAAACTGACCTAAATTGTCCTTAGTAGCAAATAGGACACAAGGCAAACAAAATATTCCATCTTCTGACTTGCTATACAAAAACCAAGGATTCTCCTCTAAGTATTTATGCTGACAAGCCCTATTGCAACCATCAGAGTATCTACCAGGAAATTTAAAACTACTGCTAGGCTTGAAGTGATTAGAATAAAGTAAGTACTTGTAAGTAGCTGGCAAATTCCTGATACGATTTTGAGGAAAAGAGTTTAACAGCAAACCAATATCGTCACAGTCATTAATCAATGATATTTTAATAGAGGTCAAGGAAGTGGATTGCAATGAGACCTGAGAGTGTGAAGAAGCACACATACTTTGTGACAACGGTGGGGGAGGGGGCAGAGCCAAGGATTGAGACACAGAACTTGAGGGGGACTGGGTTAATGAGGCAAGAGAGGCTGATGGAGGTGCAAAAATGAAAGGTGATTGGCTACTTTCAATGTCAGATACTACTACTACAGACTGAGGAGATAGTGGTAGATCCTGAGGGGACAGAGGAGAAAAGAGTAGACACTGAGGAGATGGAGGGGAAGGCGGTAGCTCCTGGGTTGATGGAGAAAGTGCTAGCGATGCCTCAGGAAGAGCAGATGCCCGAAAAGGAGGAACTCCCTCTGGAGGAAGAAGATCAGACTCTGGAGGGGCTGAAGCATTCACCCTTGGCCTCCTGAATCAAATGAATCCCTTGTAAAATCTTGGACTACTTGTAGCAAATATCCCATGAGTGTGTAAATTCACCATACTAACTACTTTATAAAGCTATTTATAATTATCTATAGCTATTAAATAGACTCACTTGTTAGGAGGCTTGAAGAAAGCATCAAGTCTTTTCTGCCTTGACATACCAGGGCAGAGACAATCACATAAAATCCACTAACAATCAACAAAAATAAAATTGCTTACTCATGCACATCGAATAGTGAATGTGTGCGCTAATTAGAAATAATACCGCTAAATGTTGTGTACACGTCAAGTCTTTCGTTCGTTCTAGGTTTGCTTGATTGATGGAGGTAGTAACTTCGGAAGTGGAAAAGCTGTAAGTATTATAAGGTAGAAAAGGGGGGCTCGAACGACACTCCTCGAGCTCCCTCTAGATCCCCCCTTGGTGGATCTCTTTCTTCCAGTCAATCGCATGATTGTTATGAACATCGTGCTCTACAACTATGAAGGTGTAATAAGTGCAGTCAGTTCTTTGATATATACCATAACTCCATGATATAGCACTGTTTCCATGATGACCTGTAAGTGCAGTCAGTAGAGGTCAGAGTTCTTCACATATGGTATGACAACTGTTGCATCTGGCGGATCTCTGTCTGATTGCTTGGAAGGATGGTTGTTAGATAGATAGATAGATAGCTTTCTTCCAGTCAATAGCATGTTTGTTATGAACAGCGTGCTCTGCAACTATGAAGGTGTAATAAGTGCAGTCTGTAGAGGCCATGAGATCTTTGGTGTTCTTTCACTCTATGCTCCAGTGTCCTCCGAGACTGTCTTACATAAACTTTTTTGGCATGTCACACATGGTATCTCATAAAACACTACATTCTTCTGATGTTCTGATGTTTTTTTTTAGTGTACTAGGATTTGCCTCAAAGTAACGTGGGGTATAAAGCATGTTTTTATGTTCAAGTGATACAGAATTCTTCTAATTATTGTGACAAGTTCTGGTATGACAACTGTTGCATCAGTTGGATCTCTGTCTGATTGCTGGGAAGGATAGTTGTTGTGGTATTTATCAATCACAGCTAATGGATAGCCATTAGTCTTCAGTGCATTTGTGATGTACAACTCTTCCTTCATTCTTACTAAGTTAAGAAGATAATGTCAATTATAACGAAAAAGTAATTTATTTGTATTAATGATACCATAAATCAAGCATACCGATGAAATGATAAACAAAAACATAGAATAAAAATTATAAAATTGCTACATATTTTATTCCTTGCAATTTAGTCAATCGTAGCAGTAATAAAATAGCAGTAGAACGTGACACCAAAATAACAATATGTTATGGAAAATTTATGAAGCAATTTGAGCTTCTTGTGTATGGTAAATTATATAAATGTGACCGTCTACAGGAAAATCAGGCACAACGCGGCCCGGACGAAAAATTTTTTTTTTGCACTTACAGACTCCTCGGAAAGCACATATTAAGTTCCGCTATATAACGCCTAACCTTTCCCTTCGTTAGGCTTATTTAATACAATTTTAAGAACTAAATTGATCGTTTTACGAAGTCTACGCATGCCGCGTTGTGCTCGATTTTCCCATAGACGGTCACAAATTAAGTTACTTACAATGTAATTGATGGGATATTAGTATGTGTTTACTACTTTTAGGAAATAGTAACAATGAGCATAATATACATTATAGCACCATATTATTTACATTTTTTAAATAAAGTATTGTCATTAACTCTCAGTGCGCATACGGGAGAGGTTACAGTAATCTCTGTCATTTACTCTCAGCCCGCTATGCGCGAGAGGGTTATTGTTGTCAGTTTGTCATTCTGTCTGTCGTCAGTCAACAGCAGGATCTCGAAGATAGCGACTTTTATGCCTCTGAGAGAGACTAACTAACTATGCAACAATATAAGTCCCTTTAATTTGCCCCTTTTTGGAGTTTAGGCTTAGTTTTTGAAAAAACTAGAGAAAAAGGCAGAAAGTACGGAGAGTGCTGCTATACGGCTACGCCCATTCATCTCTTTGTCTGCCGTAGTATCATTTGTGCTCACTTGAGGGTACAAATTTTACCGCACTTAGTTCAAATTTGTTACTTGCGTTCTATTGTTTTAGCTACTGCTATCAAATCTTTTGTCTGGTGTTGAGAAGCTTTTTAGCCTTTGAGAAAACGGGTGAAAAACCTGACACTACGGTGAGTGAATCTGTATAACCACACCCATTCATTATTTTTTCTTCATTTAAAATCACGCATGCTCAAGGAGCGTTTAAGTTTTTACAGCGCTCGGTTCATCGTTCCAGCGCCAGTCTTTTCCTTTGTGTGCAATGTGCAAGTCAGAGATGTCCAAATTCCTGTGGTTACCAACTCATGGACTTCATTGGTTGCTAAAGAGCCACATTAGCTTGCCAGGATATACTACTTTACACTGTAAAGTTGTCCACACTAAGCCATAGCAGCAAACATATTTATACAGCTGGCTAAATTTGTTAAACATTATATTCATGAATAATATAGAAAAACCATTAGATAGAAACTTTCTCACCTAAGGGTCAGAACTGACAATTGAGAAAAACCATTGTTGTTAAAGGCTGAAATTTAAGGACATTTTTAATCAACTGTAATGGCGCAATATTATTGCATTTTTTAAACAAACTGAATAATGCTGAGGTTTTACAGTCTTTGTGCTCTAGTTACAGTACGTTTCAAATCATTTTTGTGGTAAGAATAACTAAGTATAAGTGATCTGATGTATTAATTAATATCTGAGGCATAATACTTGTCCATTGTTCTATGTCTATTACTTTGCAGTAAAAAGAAAAAGAACATTTCCGTTTCTTTTAAATGCCTATGTAGGAGAATCTATACAATTCTATTGTTATTCCAATAGTGAAGTTAGTTGGTATTTCAATAGTGAAGTTAGTTGGTATTTCAATGGATCTAAATTACCACATGGTAAAAAATATCAATTTCAAAAGATTAATGTGACCTCAGTTCCACCAGCTGTAAAGAGGAGTCTAAGTCGAGAAAAAAGTTTAACAAGTGTATATGTATACATTAACTATTAAAAGCATTGTATTGGAGGATAAGGGTGAATACATATGTGAGCGGTCTGGCAAAAGGGACCTTATGGCGCAAAAATTGAAATTGAGATATAGGCTCCGGAAGAAGTCATCGGAAAAATTCTTTCTTTCTCCTATTTTTGTTTTTTGCAGTCTTAGTGACCCTTACTCTACGTCTATGCCAAATTTCAAATGTCAAAACAACTTAAAAGACCCCAAGCGGGCCGTGGAAAGACAAGCTTCTTTTTATTCTCTCTCGTTCTTGATTTACCATAAACAGGGGATGGGCGGAGTTTCAAAGAAACAGCTAAAAAAAACGGCATAGCTTTGAGACTATTGCATGCACTATTCAGCTTACCTCTGGCTGAAAATTTATCGCTACAGCGTATAGAGTAGCCAAGGATTCCGACAAGTCAGGCCGTAAGACGCTTTGAAAGCTAAAAAGAACTCTACGCAAACTTCGTTAGTCGCCGTTAAAAAGCGGCTGTACGATTAAATTGCGTATGCAGAGTACGCCGTTAAGTATACGGAAACGTTAATTATACCGGAAGTGGAAATTCAATTTATGTTTTCTCGATTTCTACAGTTTGTCCAGCTTAAAGAGTAGAAAGTACAGATCTCAAAACTTAGACTAGTTGCGATCACAATGAGCTTAGCCATACCTTTTTTGTGTTGTTAGATCCCAATCCACTCGAAACTAAGTCATATACAGTTCGTCCAGCTTAAAGAGTAGAAAGTACAGATCTCAAAACTTAGACTAGTTACAATCACAATAAGCTTAGCCATACCTTTTTTGTGTTGTTAGATCCCAATCCACTCGAAACTTAGTCATATAAAACAGCATATGTATAAGAACTACGCTATCTCCATAGACATTCCATACATTAAGTGCCATTTTTTTTGACGTCACAAATTTGTCCGTCCTACGTCACAACTCGTAGTTAAACTTGAGCCGCGCCCTCACACGGCAGCTCCTATTCGGGAATTTCCCTTATTTAAGGGTGCCCTGCCACCGGAAACCGAGGCGCGTAACCGCAAATTGACTGTTTTTGCAATGTCTTTATATTTCTTTTTCTGTGTACTGTGGGCTTACTTTGTTGTTACAGGTGGAATGAGCACCAATAGAGGACTCCAGCAAGCCAAATTTGAAGAATGAAGACCCCCCTGGGAGGGAGATACAGCTCTGCACACTGGCTACTATATTCAGAGTTATTTCGAAGCGGCCGAAAGAGCTACTGCGCTCATTTTTTTCCAGAGGTAGCCTGAGGGTTTTTTCGCAACATTACAGAGCCATATTTCTAATATCTATATTCTTTTTTTTTTGTAAACAGTAAAATTTCATGCCGTTTTACTCGTGCGTTATTCTAAAAAAACTCTTTGTAACTTTATTCTAAGGGGGGTATTTTGCTTGTGGGCAAAATTTGGATTCAATTCAGTGATCCAGTTTCACGGAATATCAATTTTTATTTTCAAGTTGACAACTGATTCGCAATTTCACCCCGCCCCCCATAACGTTGAGCTCCGCGAACCCATAATTTATTTGGTAAGATAATCAATTAACTTGTGACAGCTCTAAAAAGAGCCCATTTGTAAACAATAATAAGAAATACAAACGAGGCGTGAGATGGCCGTTGTAACTTTGGAATAGTTAATCCCTCGAGCAAAAGTGATGGCGTATTCCCGATGTTGCTTGGAGTTGGTTGCTCATTAGTGGGAGCGGGTAGTTCAGCACAATATTTAGACTTATAGGCGATAGGGCTGAAGAGTATAGCGGTAGCAATCCCGATGGAAAGAACTGAAGTGACGATGATGGAGTCTATACGCAGCGGAGTCTCGATACAAGGTTGGTGGAATTGTCGGAGCTGGTACCAGCCAGTCAGGGTGGAGTTGGTCATGGTTGAGACAGGGTTTTAAGCTGCTCCAATGGTTTCACAAGTACAGCTTCATTCCCCTGCAAGTATTTCATTCCATCCTGACTGGTGCCAAATAATCCCAAATTTGATTGGATTCATCATCCTCTCGATGATAATAACAATCTGAATCATCTGTTCTATTATCATCACTTGCACTTAAGGATCTTTTCCTGAGAGCTGTTTTTCAGTATCGCCCACGCATAATGATAATAGAAGGAAAAGGGTCGGCGACGCCAGACTAGATCTAATGTTGATTGTATAGCTCAGTCTTGGTAGCGTTTGAGCTTTTCACTTACATCTTGAAAAGTTCATAATTACTTGGGATTATGTTGCAATAAGTTGTCCAATTATCTATATTTTCATAATCATAGAAAACATTTGTGACCGTCTATAGGAAAACCAGGCACAACGCGGCACCTTCGAATTTTTTTTTTTTGCACTTACGGAGTTGTCGGCGTCCAGATATTGAGCTCTCCAAGTTTTATCGTCGCAGCTTTAGTCGTTCCTGCTATAATAGACCTAACCGTTCCCTTCCGTAGGCTTGAAACAATACATTTTTAAGAAATCGATCGATCTTTTCTCGATATTACGCACGCCGCGTTGTGCCCGGTTTTCCCGTAGACGGTCACATTTGTAAAATACAGGGAACTTATGAAAACACTAGATTGTTTACTATCCTTACCACAGTTTGATATCTATTCATAGGCACTGATGATAGCGTTGAAGGACGTCAACAAACTTGCAATGTAAAAAATGAATTACAAACTAGAAAGAGAGTTTATACAAGTAACTCAAGTACACAATGTGGTCATTAAGAAGCTTTTTCAGATAGCTATGAAAACTGTATATCTCCCAAAAAGATTTGCACTGATAACTTGCTCCTCTATCATTTAAATTCTGGCAATACTGAAAAACAGCTCTCAGGAAAAGATCCTTAAGTGCAAGTGATGATAATAGAACAGATGATTCAGATTGTTATTATCATCGAGAGGATGATGAATCCAATCAAATTTGGGATTATTTGGCACCAGTCAGGATGGAATTGGTCACGGTTGAGACAGAGTTTTAAGTTGCTCCAATGGCTTCACAAGTACAGCCTCATTCGGTACCCTGAAAATATAATAGAAGGATGTAATTTGAGGTGACTGTTTCAGACTAGGACACTACAGTTATATAGTTATACCTCGGGACCCGTTTGTCTTCCTGCTTCGCGGTAACTGGTGGATTTTTTTGGCGCCAAAGTTAATTGATCCGCGTAGAAATTCAGAGCTGGCCTCGCGTGAATAGATTGCATGGGGGGATCTGGTTACCGGTGGTTCTGCGGTATAATACTGAATGATTAAACGACCACAGGTTCCGGTGGCAGGGCACCCTTAACGTGAAGCAGGGCAGTTAACGTGAAGCAATTTAGTCATGCTATTCCAAGTCAATAAAGCGCAAACGTCAACGTCTACGTAGCACGTGAAAAGGGGCGGTAACACAGGTGGCATTAATTCTGTAACTGTTGTAAGAAATAATTCTAGTGAAGTTTATGGAGTTTTTCGGGCGCTGTATAGCTCATCTCGACTGTTTTTAACTTATTTATGTTTCTTACGTGCAGATTATGTACATCAGACGGAAAACAAACTGGTGAGGCATTCTTCTAATGAAACAAGATTAAAAGCAGTCAATTCTACCTACAACGTACCAAGAAATATTATGATATTCACAGGATTCAGCAGTACAGCACTATTAACTTGTAGATGAAGTTATTAGACTTTCTTGTTGAATAAAATTATCAATTGTTTCCATTTACACGGCCTGAAAAGTGTCCATTGACAACCATAACAAAATCGTAAATTAGTGTATAATAAATGTGACAGTGCCTAGGAAAAGGGACCTTTTACGTAAAATAAAAAATGTACAGTAGAGCCCAAACACCGACAAAATTTTTTTTGTTGTTTTCTTTTTATTGGCCCACAGGTATCTCCTACCCTTTAGCTACACTGACACCAAATTTGAGTGGCTGAAACCGTTGTTAAAGGTCCGAGCGCCCCGTTTAAACACAGTCACCTTTTACTCTGTATTTTGACCTTCCGAGCGTACACGGAAATCCAAACCGCGAGTAATTGAAAATCGTGGGCGAATTCAATTTGTTGCTTAGCAACGAATTACCCCTACCTCGGATAATCGCGGGTAAATATTCTTATAAGTTTTTGTTAGCATTGCAGCAACAGAATAGAAATAGTAAATGTGAATAATCAAGCTATTTAGGTTGATGTTGCTATTTATGGAGTCTTGTAGTTAGAGCCTGCAGACTCCTGGGACTATTCTTGTGAAGACAATAGAAGAATCAGCAAGTTTCTGACTGGACAAAGGTTTCAGTGATGATGAGGACTTCTGTCACACTACAACAAGAGAAGGCAACACATTTTGAAAGTCCATCATTTTTGTTCATTGATTTAAAGAGATTCCTATTGTTCATTTGTTCCAATATAGGCAACAAGCTGGCTGCAAGACAAATATAATCCTAAACTTAGCTAGCCAGTGAACTAACAAACCAAGCTAGTTGATCATTTCTAAAAGAGTGACTGTATCATTGACTTACTGTAACTATCAAACTGTTGGAAACAGAAAAAAAGAAAAAAAAAAGAAGCACAAAACGGCCTGCAAAATTATGTCTATACGCATCCAGTGCTATTTAAAGCCCATACTGTATAGTACTCTTACACAATGTAGGGTCTAAATTGAGTAAGGCCTCCCCCATCAATGAAGTAAGCGGCCCCAACTATAACTTACTGCCGTTCAGCTGATCGCCACCATTTTCCAAGCATAAGTAACAGTCTTACTTAACCCGTAACGGGGACTTCCTGTTAGATTGCGGAATTCAACGTTAACTCCGCGAGAAATTGAATAAGAAGTTTTAATTGCAGTTTTCTCGAAATAGCTGTGCTCAAGATGGTCAGATTGCGGTTTGTATATTTAGTGAACCAAGGAGCGCCTGCCTATAAACTTGATATCAAAATACTCCATAAGAAGTGCTCTACACAGTGGTATGAATAACTCATTTTTCATTTTTTTACGGAAAAGGTCCCTTTTCCTAGGCACTGTCACAAATGTGTTGATAACTATAGTATGTCCAAGTTGAGTTGGCGCGGTAAAAACCGTTAATAACTTTTGATGAACGGAAGTAGCTACGCTTCGGGGGTTTGTACCATTCGAAAGCTTGTGGGAAGCGGTCCAGAAAATTTCCTTTAAAAACTTCAGAGATATCGGTAAAGTGCAAATTTGGAACACATGTAACCTTATTATTCACATAAGTCTTCATTCTTTCAGATGAATAGTGACCTTTCTTCCTAGCAGTAGCTGTATTGCATCAAGGAAAGAAAGGTCATTATTCATCTGAAAGAATGAAGACTTATGTGAATAATAAGCTTACATGTAGGAGACAATTGTTATTTCAAGATTGTATTGGTTTTGAAACAGAGCAAGAACTGATTTATGTTAATTTTAATTTTAACTAAAGCTTCCACCTTTTTCAAAACTTGTTCCTTTGAAGCAGTATTTCTTTGCAAAATGCCTTCCGTAAACGAGAAAGTGTCATAGCCTTGTGATTGCTTTGGTTCAAATGTGTCCTTCTCTCTTAAAATTGCTACAATTTTTTCTAAGTCCTCTCCAAGTGCAGGAGTAGCTATTATGGACACCTGTATCTTTACCGATGTAGATGTTTGTAATTCAAAACAAGTACAGATCTTGTCCACAGTCGAAATTGATTTCCCAGCCAGAACTATTGCCTCTGGTGTGACATTGGCATCAACAGATCACAGCACACCCTTAAGACGCCGATTAAGATGCTCCTGGTGTAAATTGCACCGCAAATTGTGTCCTTTGCGCCCTTGGGTATTTATACACCTAGACCAAAGCAGTTGCTCAGCTTTTCTTTGAGATAGCATTTGTGTCTGTAACACTAAATTCACTGCCTCTTTGAAATAGTTCACAGGGTTTGTAGTCTTCAACACTGGAATCAGTATCTTCCATGTAAGCAGGATTCTGTCCCTATCTCCTCTTCATAAAATTGAAGCCAAATTAATCCCAGTGTCAATATGTTACAACACCATCATCCACTTTATCCGATGGGAGCAGTAGGTGAGTGTTGACTATGGACTTGGCAACTACTGCAAGAAAATCACCTCTGAAGTCATACTCTAATATTTTTTCAGCAGCAATTATTATATGGGCATGGAGTAATAGCAGGAAGAAGTCTTCTAGTGTGCCAGCACCCTTTGAAAACTGGCCAAACACGGTTGATATGTTTGGTTGATATGTTTGACTTAAGGGTGCAGTACCACTTGAAACCGCAGCGCTAAACCGCAGAAGGAGGAGTTATGCTATGTATTTATTTCTCGTTGTCTGTTCAATGTACGCTTACTTTGTTGTTGCAGTTGAAACAGACACCAACAGACAGCTCTTATAAACCCAGTTTCAAGAAAAAAGACCGACCAGGAACTGAGAAACAACGGTACAAACCTTAAGGCTATTCAGCGATATTCAGGGGCGACCGTTGCAGTTACGAAGTCGATTTTTTTTTCCAGCGGTAGCCTAGGGGCTTCCCCACAACTTAACAACGCCGTATTTTTGATATTAGTATTTGTTTTCCATTTTTTTAAATATTTTTATATATTTTTTTTGTATCCTATTTAAAAGAAAAAACTCGTTGTTATGTTTTTTTAGATGTGGAGTGTACCCCGTGTACAAAATATGAGTTTATTCTGGTCATCCAGTACTTCTGAATATCGATTTTTAGGTACGAAGCTAACTTATTGATTCGTATTCATTTGATTCTTCAACTCCGCCCCCCAATTCTGAGCGCGCAATTTATTGTGGGCAAAATTCCGGGTGGTGGCGGCTCTAATTAGAACAGGTAAGCAAAAACAAAAGAAGAGTTACTGTGCGAGTGAGCCCTGCAGGGAAGAGTACAAGACTTCTGGAATGTACTGGAGGGTCCTAGACAATGAAGAAGCGGCGGCGTATTAATGGGGCCTGGAGTCACTCGTTTAGAATAGATATATCACGGCTCGCAGCTGCGACTTGAAGGAAGCATCTGCTTTGGTGTCTTTGGAGAGCTTGATAGAAGGTTGGTGTAGCGGGTAGAAGTTAGAAGCAGTTTCAGTGTGTTAACTTCAACTTCTCAGGAATTTTTGGTGCTATTTTAAAGAAAATGTGAATTATTACTTTTATTGACTAATTATTTTCTTTCTACAATAATATAATATTAATCAATTAGGCTGTTTATTATCAATTATTATTTTATTGATTTATTTAAAATAAGACCAGAATCAAATTTTAGATCATAGTACTTTGTCTGATCTACCTCAACAGGAGGAAAGGTGCTGGCATGCTCTTCATAGAAATAGATGAGCTCCGATTATGAGAAGGCACAACTCCTTGGTTCTAGGGTACAACTGGCAGGTTCACAACAAAAGTGCAGAGCAGAAGACATGGCTTCCTTGTTATCCAGAGGAGAGAATAGTAGACCTTCGGCTCTCCTAAGAAGTCATGCCTCCTGAAGGGAAGAATACTACATACATCCTGGTTATTTAGAAGAGAGGACATGGCACTCCAGTAGAGAGGTCAATGAGAAGGCACAGCTCCTTGGATCCCCTTGATAGTATTGCATACTTCAGAACCTTTAATTTTGTTCATTTCATATTGTATTTGATTATGGCCCTGCTACTATGGAGTTATGATTTATAATATTGTTTAGTAATATTTTTTAGGAAGTGAACAAATATTAATTATCTGCACTGCTGCTTCTGCCCTACAGTACTGGTAGTCCTTTGAGGTGAAAGCTCTTTGTGGTAAATTGTCTGGTACAGTTAATTGGTACGTGTTCAAATTGTGCGCGAGTCGCGTACAATGGTCAGTTCGCGGAGAGTAAATTGGATCGAGTTACGGGCGGGTTTTGTGGTATTCTACTGAATCGCTTAATTACCGCAGGTTCCGGTGGTACTGCACCCTTAACGTTCTTCATATAATTCAGAATAGCATTCAACTACACTGTGTGGTCTTAGCCATTTGAAATTATTTTCTAATATAGCCAATTATCATTCCATAATCAAATTTTGACACCAATCAATATGCCTTGCATTGTAAAATCTACAAGTAATAGTTAAATATTTTGATTATGTCATGTAATTTAGATAACAGCAGAATATATCCCCAAGAATTACATTTAACCTTTGGAAATAATACACGCATCATATGTAATTCCAAAACTTATACTCAATGGACACATAATGGTGTAAGTAAACCAACACTTAATTATATATTCTCTCATGTTGTCCTTATTCACAGTGGATTATATGAATGCCAAGGACAAACTGAAACTGGGTATACATTAGTGGCCATATCAAAACTACATGTATCATGTAGGTTAAAGCAAGATACTATTTAGGCCTATGGTTATGCAAAAAATGTGATTCAAATCTATTGAAGCAAAAGATTAATAAAAAAGTTTTTCAACTAAATTGCTGAATGAAAGTATAATCAGAGAAAAGTAAAATACTTTCATACATTGATTTGTATATGCACACAAATTCATGGTGTGTTTGTGATTTGATTGTTGAGTCAGCCTTATGCCTCAAAGGAAAAAAAAACACTTGTCATAATTTTTTTCTCAGCCTTCTATTACTCATTAGATGTATTCTCTTTCTTTCATGGGCTTTTTAAACACTACATAATTAAAAATAATTAGTCACCACCGGACCAGGCCAGCTTGCTTAATGCACAAGCACTCTGCCACTTAGCTATAACAAACAGCTGGCAAACAAACACTCCAATTCTGTATTTATACTGTTAAAGGGTACTCAAAATCAGCTTCCACTATTAAAAAAAGTATGTTCTTTTATATTTTTTTGTTATTCAAGTATAAAAGCCTACAATATACTTAGCAACTCCGATTGCTTTTAGATTATAACGAAATGATGGAAGTTGTTATTTGTATTAAATATTAATTAAAGGGAGATTTACCACTACTGATAAATTTTTGTAAGAAATGAATAGGCAAACCTAAAACTATTTTTTGAGCAATAAGTGGGATACAAAGTCACATTTTATCCTTATTAAAAGTAGGTACATGATTTTCTATTAGAAATCCCTAAATGAGTCTCATCAATTCCCTTGTCAGCAGATTACAACCCTTACAACTAGTTTAGCTAAATTGTGTTCTCATACAATTTTCCATCTGTAGTCCCACAGCAATGCTGGTATAATTTATCAGGTACCAGGTTTTATAAAATAAGCTTGAATTGTAATATTTTACATGTATTTAAAGCCCTCCAATAATAATGCAGATATAGCACACAAAGTTAAACCTGTACTGTATTTAGCTAAAATTGGATCTTCAGTGAACATAAGCTGTTTCTCCTATCATACTGTTTCTTGGACACATAATTCAGGTCCATTGCCATCTAATACAATAATGCATCATTCTACAGAAAATGACAATGAGCACATATTAGAAATTATTTCAATTGGAATACATGAATATGGCCAATATACATGCAAGGGGAAGAGTATTGATGACAATGAGTATTCCTCTTTATTTTCTCATGCAGCTATTGTTGTAGGTTTCTAGCAAAGTCATTAATTAATATGGTTAATATAACATTGCAATATAATTAAGAGACAATTTCTAGGTTCAAACTGTAGTTTTTTAATATCAGAAGCTGTATTATTCTGTTTTACAGCCAATATCCCAGCGAACACTCTCACAAAAGTTCTGCTCAACAAAGGTGAAAATTATATAATAATGCTATAGTATGTCCAGGTTGAGCTGGCATGGTAAAAACTGTTAATAACTTCTTGTTAGTTTGTGGAGTTTGTACCATGGAGGTGGTGGGGTTTGTACCATTTGAAAGTTCTAGTCAAAGGGTCCAGAAAATTCCCTTTAAAAACATTAGAGCCGGCGGGAAAGTGCAGTTACAAAACTCAATAGAAAATCCTATGAGAATAAATAAAACCACACATTTTCTGCACTACATGCGGCGAGATTTAGTCATGCGCTTAAACCGATTAGAGACAATTGTAAACCAAAGCAGTCGTAGTTTGCATACTTGCCAATTTTCCAGAAAAAAAACCTGGATTGATCACACCCACTGGCATGCCCCCTAATGAATATAATTAATCATCATGAACTTAATCGGATAAAAGAAAAATGTGTGATGATGATAAATAGAATTATTGTTGAAAGTCTGCTGATCGTGATGTTGACGCTTCAGAGGTGTGATGCAATGATTTAAATGTTGCCTACTTCTAGGTTGACAGGAGATCAGGAGTGAATTTAGTATCATGGCAACAAGTGTCACAATTGAACTTCAAGGTCATCAGACTGACAATTGTTGGATGATGAAGATTTGACCGTTCATCACTGTGAATCTTTCTCAACATGGAGAAGTCCCTCTCACTGTCAGCATTGGACTGGAGAAGTCCCTCTCACTGTCAGCATTGGACTGGAGAAGTCCCTCTCACTGTCAGCATTGGACTCTTTCTCAACCTGGAGAAGTCCCTCTCACTGTCAGCATTGGACGAACGAATAAGAAGTCCAGTCATCAGTTTAGAGAGGAGAAGCTGTGTTTTTTCTATTCCCATTTGTAGTGAGTTTTGGAATAGCACTTTCCCTGGGCTTTGAAGTTTACTGAGGGAATATTTTGTAACCTTCTGCACGAGCTTTCCAATGGTGCAAACCCCCATGTGTAGCTGCTTCCGTTCTAAAGTTATTCAAGTTTTTTTCTTGCGGCCAACTCAACTTGGACATACTGTGACTCCACCTTCATTTTGGAGTTAGCTACTAAAGAAGCTTTTCATTATCATTCTTATTTCTGTACTATTTGTACTGTTAATATTAATAGTTATGATAATTTAATTGCAGTATTGTGATCAGTGAATATATATTAATTTAATTAAACAACAATAGTACAAATTTCAGGCAAGAACAATGGTGGTATCATCCTTGCCAATTTTACAGCAGAATTCTCACAGGTAGAAACCGTAGATGCTTTCAATACTCTCAAGTAGTTTACAATATATTGGGCCACATTAGTCTTCCGTGGCTGGTAATTTCACTGCTTCACGTTCTTCTCTCTAGGTGCCTACCTGTGAACAGAACAGCACCAGGAAATAACTATTTAGAACTGTAAGACTGCCTTGATTAAACTCTAGCAAAAGTTCACCCGATTCGCACGTTATCACCGGGTGATTAGCGTCTTTTACACCACGCCTCGTCTCTGGTATTAGCCACAACCCAGTTAGTACTGAGTTGGCACAATCCCGGTTGCAGCGTGTGGTGGTGGAGAGAGCGGGGTTATGAATATAATAAGGAAGAAGAGGAAGCGGATACCTTACAAGTGGATTTCGTAAAGGCTGTGGTTGGAAAAAGAGGAAGTGTTAGCATCCAGCCTGTAAACTATTCTTTCAAACCATTATCGGGACAAGCTAGTAAAAATGTCCCCGCCACAAACGACAATCTGTCTGCATCCTCCACTACTACTTGCTTTCTACCAGAATTGCACGAGAAATAAGAGGAAAAAAAAGAGTTGAATTAATATGTAACTGTATTAACAATGATTATAGGTTAACATTTTGCATAAATCGAATTGGCCAAGCTGATATTGACCCTTGCTTCAGTACATGTCCATCGCCTTTTAGTCCTGGATCACAACTTTCAGCAATACGTTCCGAAATCGTAATAGCTGTGCCAATCTGCTCATATTGGGAAGACAACAAGTTCACAGTCCTACCACACTCCACCACCTTTTCAGTTGTGGCCTCCAGCAGAAAAACATCACTACCAGACGAAGCAGATAGCGTGCAGTGACCAACTTTGGAATGCTTCGGAGTCTCCACTTTTTTTGAGGACTTACAATAATGGTCCACGTGACAGTTGTGGCTAAATCTGGAGGCACTCCCGTGGAAAATTAAGTACATGTAGTAGCATTTCATAATTTAAGTGAGTTGCCATACTAATCTGAAACAACTTACCAACAAATTTTATTCTCTCAATGGATTCATACACAAGTTCGGCTACTTCGTTTGTCAGAAGATAAGGGTGACGTATTTTGTAAGACTGCTGTAAGGAACTATATAATACGGAGTTCCCACTGCAAGTGCTAAAAAGAGGAGAAAAGAAAGAACAAACATTAATTCAATTTATTGGGTTACAGAATAATAAAGCTATATACATATAATATGTCCGGGCCGTAGGAAGCAATGATTGGTCAGGTCATATAAGCCACACCTTTTACCGCACCCCTTCATTAAGTAATGAAAAAAATATGTTTAAATTCCAGTATAATGGGATGTTTTAATTGCAAGTATTCATTACTTTTGTTCGCTTAAACTATATTACGGTTAAGGGGGTTGAGCACTATATCGATCAGAACAATAAAGTAATGGTGATTCTGAAGTACAAATACTGAAAATAGAAGTTGGTTTATTGAAATCAAAAATTGAGGAAAAAAGGTTTGTCTTGCTAATCTAAAGAGTGATGATTCTAAGATTTGCTTCTTATTGGCTTGCTATAAATATCTTGGAGCAGCAGTCAACTCTCTTGTGTATGACTCTAGTAAGCAGTTAGTGGATGGTGATTCTAGCAAGCGTTGTAGACCAATTTGTGTCCTGAAGATGAATTCGTTCTAGTTTTAGTTCGATTGCGATTGGGACTTACGGAGCAAGACTTGGCTGATCGTTTCGAAATCTCCCAGTCCACAACTTCAAGAATTATTTCAACTTGGATAAATTTTCTCTATGTGAAATTTAAAGAAATTCCGATGTGGCCACCAAGAGATCTAGTTTTTGCTAATATGCTGAAACAATTAAAGATAAGTATCCAACTACTAGAGTAACTATTGATGCTACTGAGATATTTATTACACAACCTCGTTTACCTGAGCTACAGCAAATGACCTTCTCAAACTATAAAAACCACAATACTTTTAAAGTTTTAGTTGGCATTTCATTGAGTGGAAAATCACTTTTGTGCCAAAACTTTTTCCAGGCTCAATATCAAAGAGTTGACTAAGCGGAGTGGGTTACTTGACTTACTTGAAAGAGGTGACTCAGTAATGGCAGATGGTGGTTTTGACATTGAAGAGGAGCTTATTATTAGAGGTGTTCACTAAATATCCCGCCATTTCTGAAAGGGAAGAATCAATTATTATTATGAGGAAGGTGAACTTGTTCATTTCAGGAGAATTGCTTCTCTCCGCATCCATGTGGAAAGAGTTACGGAATGAATAAAAAATTAAAATTCATATTTTTGGTAGAATATTGCCTGCCAGTTTAACTAATATTGCAGATAGACTTTTTTGTTTGTTGCAGTTTATCAAACTTTCATCCATCAATATGTCAATAATACATTTTTATTGTTGTTTTTTACAATAAAAATGAACATTTTATGTTCATGATTCAGAAGCTAAAATAGTGATAAGAGTATTGTTCGGACTCCAACCGTCCTCCACAATAATGTTAGCAAGTGTTTCAACGACCTGAACACGCACGCTCAGTATCTCTCGTACCTCAAGTCCGCCTTCATCGGAGATCGTCGATGTCTTTCGTTGTTTGACTCTATATATGTTTGATGCAATGTATTATTTCTTAGTTACCATTTTCACTGACTCCTGTAACTCATCTTATCTTACTTGCTGTGTATATTTATTCTATCTATAATAACAAGCTTATTTAACTTCATCCTTTGAGTTATCTAAGTCACCCAGCTACGACGTTCGGACACAAGTCCTCTTCTTGCTGGACAGTCCTGAACACTTTGGTCCTTCGAGCCGGATCCTCCTGTTTCCAGATAGTCGATTTGTCGATTTTACAGGAAGGATTGATAACCTGAAAGTAGAGACGAACACCTGCCTGTTAGGACTACGTCTCTTCGGCACTACTGGATACATAATTCCTAAGTGTCAAATAATTAACTGAACTACTCTTTATTTTGTTTTTACTTTATTCTGTTCTTTCATCTTGTTTTTTCTTTCCATCACAGTTGTCTGGATTAAATTCATTATGATGACCAGTCAGGATCTTGTTCGACTGGAGGCAGAACTACTGAAGGAAGATCTCGTTGCACTAAAACGCCGTCGAACTAACAATCGACGTGATGTCTCGAGAAATGAGCGCTTCTGTAGGGATTCTGCGGCACAGACTCTCAAAGATTTGGACATTGGCTCTATCGAGCATCACCTCGAGAAAATCAATACAGATATTTTAATCGCCGAATTTTTACAAAACGCCATTCTTGCCCATGTCAAAGAAGAGGATCAGGATAAGGAAGAGGATGAGTATCATTCTTATTGTCACAAAATGCTTGCTACTCGCAAGGGTTTAACTCAACAACTTGTTGCAGCTCGTTCACTTACAAAGTTGAACTTATACAGAACATCAATCGACTCATTGATTGTTCAGCCTACGATCACCGGCTACGGTGTAAAGCCTTCTCTGGAGGAATTGAACATTCAGCTAACTGAATTGAAAGCACAAGTTCATCCTCTTAAAGACCATCCTGAGCTCATGGATTTCTTGCAGACAGCCATGAAAGACTTAACCAAACTATGGGAGAGGTATCACAAGGACAATCCAGACAACAAGACATCTGTTCCTAAAGATGTTAAACCCGATGGTGGTATGGCCAAATTCGATCGCTTACCTCGTCTTGAATTGCCCAGCTTCAATGGCGAGAACAGTGCGTGCCGTCCTTATTGGGAAAAATTTAATAACGTTTTGAAAAAGGATCCCACACTCACTGATGTTGACCGGCTGTCATTCTTGCTCATGACAATAAAATGCAAAGAAGGCAAGGAGATCATTGATTCTCGAACTAGGCAAGGCCCAGACTATGAAGCTGCTGTCCAAGCACTGAAGGAGCGTTATGATCAGCCTCGAATTATCGGTCGTTCCACACACCAGGCATTTGTTAAACATTCCTGGAAACTTACGGATGAAGGTATTGGTCAAATTATTACGCTCATTCAACGTACTATCTCAACCATGAAGGAATGTTCAGTGGATTCACTTGAAACCCTTTACACAGTTATAGCTGAACTCCTAATGCCTGACGACTTTTTTCGTTATTGGACAGAAAAAACAGCTGAGTCTAAGACCACTCCAACTGTAGACAAGCTCGTGGAACTTCTTCAGCAATACCGACTACGGTTACAGGGAAGGACTGTGGATTCCCCAGCAACATCGAAAACTCATACCGTATATAGCACTAAACCAAAGCAAGGAAAATCCACCAATCTCCATGTACAGCGAGATGATAGCTGTGCCTTATGTCACGACAGCAGTCATCCGCTCTACTTATGCGCAGCATTCAAGGCTAAGTCAGTGGAGGACCGTTTCAGCACTACATCCAAACTAAAGGTATGCACAAATTGCCTATCATTTAATCATTTTTGCCGAGATTGTCCTAGTCGTAGTACTTGTAGAGTATGTGGAAAGCGTCACCACTCTCTTCTTCATCGAAGTCGACCTTCAGCTCAAACTGCACATGAATCTACGACTACTGAATCTACTAATGCACAAGCATCATCTTCCACTAATGCTCATACTGCTCCATCCAGCAATACAACACGAGGGGAAGCTAAAGTAGTTCTGGGAATATGCCAGGTCACTATTGAGTCTAGAGGACGACGACAGAAAGCAAGAGCACTTCTTGATAGTGGTTCTCATATGTCCTTCATAACCAACCGACTAGCTCAATCCCTCAAGGTCAAAAGGATTCATGAACCAACACAATTGACTGGCATATCACAGACGGAGATACCTGCCTGCCCTTATAAAGCTGAACTATCTCTGCTTGCTGATGGACATGATTCTATTCCAATGACAGCAGTCATTATATCTAAAATTACTGGCGACTTGCCTGGATTTCCTCTACACGGGGTCCGAAATCTGCCATTCTTACAAGACCTTACTCTCGCTGATCCAAACTTCGACAAACCGGGAAGGATCGATTTACTTTTTGGTTCCGATGTACTCGATCAACTCATGCTACCTGGGAGAAGATCTTCTACAGATGGCACACTATACGCTTGGGAAACTGTGTTTGGCTGGTCAATCAGAGGAAAGTATATTCCCCAGCCACCTCCCTTGGAATCATTTCTTTGTCTTCATTCCCGAGCAGCCGATTCCAACACCGACAACTTGTTAACAGCTTTCTGGGAAACTGAAGAAGCGCCATCGGACCTCAATCAAAACACGGATGAGGATCAACAAGCTTTGGAACATTTTCAAACGACGCACAGCAGAAATGAGGAGGGTCGGTATGTCGTACGTTTACCTGTGAAGCCTAATCCTCCTATTTTAGGTGTTTCTCGAGGTCAGGCTAGTAGAAGATTCTACCAAAACAAGCAGTCGCTTCAACGCAAAGGAAAGTGGGATGATTACAAAAGGGCATTACAAGAGTATGCTGAATTAGGCCACGCTGAGACTGTGCCAGTTCACGAACTAAACAAGCCCGATTCTACTACTTTCTATCTACCCTCACATGGAGTCGTCAAACTTTCTAGTACTACTACCAAGCTCCGAGTAGTTTTTGATGCGTCGGCTAAGTCTACTACCGGGATATCTCTAAATGACACTCTACTTCCTGGTCCAAGCCTTTACCCCTTACTTACAGATGTAGTCCTTGCTTTTCGTTCTCATGTCATTGGTATGAGTGCGGACATATCTAAGATGTTCCGTGAAGTTGAACTTCATGAAGATGACCGAGATTTACATCGCTTCTTGCAAGCAACTCCCGGTGGAGAGGGTGTCATGGATATGCGCATGACAAGGGTAACTTTTGGAGTCACTTCCTCGCCTTTTCTAGCTACACAGGTACTACGTCAAGTAGCCAAGGACTATGAAAAACAGTACCCCAGAGCAGCCAAAATTGTATCCAACTTTTACGTTGATGACTGTCTGACAGGGGCTGCAACTCCCGAGGAAGCCATGGAGATTCAGGAAGAGCTGATTTCTTTACTTCGATGTGCCTGCATGTGGCTACGTAAATGGAGATCTAACAATATCAGTGTGCTCGAGAATGTCCCAAAAGATATGCGAGAGGATGATGACCACCAAATAATTTCTCCACCGGCAGAGTGTCATAAAGCTCTTGGACTTCATTGGGATACAAGGAAGGACACACTGCATATCTCGACTCCTACTCTTGCAGCAAGCGATAATCCTACCAAAAGGAAAATAGCTTCTGATGTCGCCAAGACATTTGACCTCCTCGGATGGTTTGCTCCGTGCACGATTCTTGTGAAAATTATTCTTCAGGATCTCTGGAAGCTCAAGTTGGCCTGGGACGACCCCGCTCCTGACCATATTGCTAGATTGTGGAAGAATTGGAGAAGTGAGCTTCCACTCATTACTTCTTACCCCATACCTCGCTGTCATTTAGTGAAAGGAAAAGAAGTCATAAGTCTTCAACTGCATGGCTTTAGTGACGCTTCGAGCTCTCTACTCGGACACAACTGTTTCTACGTCTCTACTACTCGCTAAGACTAAAGTTGCACCTTTAAATGGCAGTACTATTCCACAGAAGGAACTCAATGGAGCTCAGTTATTGAGTAGGGTATTGGCTTCTGCTGCTAATACATTATCAATTTCTCTGGAAGATGTGTATGCATGGTGTGATTCCACTATTGTCTTATGCTGGCTGTCCACTCCTGCGAGCAAGCTTAAATCATACGTCTCAAATCGAGTTGTGGACACAATTTGTCGTATACCAGCTTCGCACTGGAGATATGTTCCAACTGATTACAACCCCGCAGACATAGCCTCCAGAGGAGCTATGCCTAGCAAACTCATTTCATTTGAACTCTGGTGGAATGGACCAACCTGGTTATTACAACCTCCCTCTGCATGGCCTGCCAATACTGACTGGAGAGGCAAGAAGGATCTATTGGAAGCTAAACCTGTGGTTATGTTTACTGCTACTCCTCCAGAAAGCTTTATTGAGTTATTCTCCTCTTATATTAAACTTAAAAGAATTATTACTTGGTGTTTGCGTTTTGTTTGTAACTGCAGGTCTAAACAGGAAGACAGACTTTTTTCGTCTCAGTTGTCACTTGATGAGTTGCAGATCACTGAAACCAAGCTACTGAAGTGCAGTCAAAGTCGCTCCTTCAAAGCTGATAAGGAATCACTACTTACCACGGACAAGGTCTCATCACAGAGTAAAATTTCTCACCTTCACCCTTACTTGGATGACAAAGGACTCATTCGTGTCGGTGGTCGTTTGGAGAAATCTGATCTGGCTGTAGGACAGAAGCATCCAATCATTTTACACCGAAGAGATGGTCTAACTAAGTTAATCTGTGAACAATTGCATGTGGATAATCTACATGTAGGTCCTACAGCCTTACTTGCAATTTTATCTCTACAGTTTCATGTCATCGGGGCTAAACTTCTAACTAAAAGTATCTCCCGGTCCTGCGTTCGTTGCAGAAAAGTCTATGCTCGAACTACCACTCAACTTATGGGTCAACTTCCTTCCAGCAGGGTCACTCCATCCTCTCCTTTCCATCATACTGGAGCTGATTTTGCTGGACCAATCATGGTCAAGAGGGGCTACACTCGATCTCGCATACTGGAAAAAACATACATTTGTGTTTTTGTATGTATGGCAACTAAGGCTGTACATCTGGAGATCGTCAGGGATCTTTCCGCTGAAGGTTTTTTAGCAGCTCTACGTTGTTTTATAGCTCGTCGTGGATGTCCTGAGACACTGGCCACTGACAATGGCACCAATTTCAAAGGTGCTCAGAATGAGCTGAAAGACCTATATGACTTGCTTAAAGCTCCCAAGACTCAGGATGCTATGAATAGGTACTGCACCGCTCAAAATATCAAGTGGACGCATACACCAGCCAGATCTCCGCACTTCGGGGGTTTGTGGGAAGCTGCAATTAAGTCAATGAAACTCCTCCTCGCCAAGGTGGTAGGCTCTCATAATCTGTTCATTGATGAGCTGTACAGTGTCACTGTAGATATAGAGGCAGTTCTCAATAGTCGGCCACTTACTCCTCTCGACTCTACCCAAGATGATGGAATAGAAGTGCTCACTCCTGGGCACTTTTTAGTGGGTAAAGCACTCAAATCTGTCCCTGCTCCAGATCTTTCTGCTCGCAATTATAACAACTTGTCTAGATGGAACTTGCGTCAACGTTTGGTGTCGGACTTCTGGGAACGGTGGAGTAGAGACTACTTAATGCATTTAAACAGCTTAAAAAAATGCCATCAACCACAACGATCTATAGCTGTTGGTGACGTAGTACTGGTCAAGGATGCAGATCTTTTCGTTCGTTCTTGGCCTCTAGCCCGAGTCATTCAAACACATCCAGGAGATGATGGATTGGTCCGTGTTGTAACAGTCCGAACACAAAAGGGGACGTATAGGAGGGCCATACACAAGCTAGTCCCATTAATTGAGGAAGCATCTTTCCCCCCTGGAGGATGTTCGGACTCCAACCGTCCTCCACAATAATGTTAGCAAGTGTTTCAACGACCTGAACACGCACGCTCAGTATCTCTCGTACCTCAAGTCCGCCTTCATCGGAGATCGTCGATGTCTTTCGTTGTTTGACTCTATATATGTTTGATGCACTGTATTATTTCTTAGTTACCATTTTTACTGACTCGGTGTAACTCATCTTATCTTACTTGCTGTGTATATTTATTCTATCTATAATAACAAGCTTATTTAACTTCATCCTTTGAGTTATCTAAGTCACCCAGCTACGACGTTCGGACACAAGTCCTCTTCTTGCTGGACAGTCCTGAACAAGTATTAACAGTTTAAATGTAGATTATTTATGCATGGTTTATATACAAGTACCAATATTTGGCATGGTGACCAGTTCATAACTTTGTAAGCTTCATTGATACTGTTAGTCATTTTTTTCTTGGAAAGGTTATAGCTGTATACCTCCTCATTAATAATGTTAATGGTGTGATTCCCTTGTATTTGTGACTATAAAACCAGGGTTTTTTTGTTTTGTTTTTAACCACATTATCACTAAAATCCCAAGTTAGGTATGAAAATCACATAAATTCAGAGTTTATCTATTCCCATATTTAATATAAGGATCTTTAGCGACTGTAATGGACAATTGTGTAGCTGTAGTATTTCTGGCGTCCTAAATCAGCATTTATACGTTTCACTACTCCACAGCAAAAGTTGTCTTTTTTTGTGCTGGCATTTTTAAGCAGTGTATGTTTGGCAGATTTCTCAAAGATTATGCAGTTCAGTAAATAATGTGTGAGTATACTATGTATGCAAAGTAAGCTACACATATATATTTTAAATTTAGTTATAAAACTATTACAGTTGATTTTATTTAATTGAGCTTTATTTTTCTTGTTAAAGCTTAATAAACAACTTTGTCTTAAAGATTTCAAGTATAGGCTATTTTAACAAGCTAAATAGTGGCACACAAATGAGGGCAAGGGGAGAAGTGAGAGAATGAGATAATTGGGTGATATTTGAACTGGGTGCATTTTTCTTCCAGTATTTTACTTCTATGGACATTAAACAGTATTACTTTGGTAGTTTATCAAAATACTCATTTTACAGTAAGTGTACGCTGGGGAATTAATTTGATAGCAAGAAACATTGTGTTTACTCGCCTTAGCGTTTGAATGAAATGTCATCCGCAGGGTGGAGGTGCAATAAATCATTTTATAGTAACCAGGATATTTTTGTTGCGCTACATTGGTTTGAAGTACCGCCGCCACAGATCTAACGATGCAGTCGTCCACAACTAGGTATTCAGCATTCAGTATGCAGCATTTAAAAGGGAAGTGTATAAGGAGGTGAAGAAATGATTGAGATATAATAATTATTATAAATCATATTATTAACTACGAAGGAATATCTTCTTTTTTTTTTACCTCACCTGATTATGTGAAGTAGCTAGTTGTTTTGTTGTTGTTGTTTTTTTGCGAGCCGTAGTTACTTCATACATACCAGCATAAAAATGACTGCTGCAGAGAATTTTACTTGAGTATATTATTTTGTCATATTAACTTCACTGGACATTATCGCTCTGTGGCTATACTAGCTAATTATTGGTATTTTGGAGTGACACTTGCTGTATTAACTGAATATGTTTATTCCTCAAAATTGAATTACCGCTCTCTCCGACCACTCTTCTGTTTGAATGCTGGGCTTTCCCCCAGGGTGATATTCAGCGATAATTCTTCAACTATGGTTTAACTGTTACCTGACTTAATTAAAGACAACAATAACATTTACTAGGAATGTGGGGGTACAGTAGCTGAATATGCTATTTCAGTTTGTTGGTGTAGAAGTACATTGGAGGTCTAACAAAACTAAAAGTAAAACAAGTGTTGACCATTTAACTGTTAGCTGAACTTTTTATTCAGAATATTAAGGGTGCAGTACCACCGGAACCTGCGGTAATTAAGCGATTCAGTAGAATACCACAAAACCCGCCCGTAACTCGATCCAATTTACTCTCCGCGAACTGACTATTGTACGCGACTCGCGCACAATTTGAACACGTACCAATTAACTGTACCAAACAATTTACCACAAAGAGCTTCCACCTCAAAGGACTACCAGTACTGTAGGGCAGAAGCAGCAGAGTAGATAATTAATATTTGTTCACTTTCTAAAATATATTACTAAACAATAGTGTAAAATCATAACTCCATAGTAGCAGGGCCATAATCAAATACAATATGAAATGAACAAAATCAAAGGTTCTGAAGTATGCAATACTATCAAGGGGATCCAAGGAGCTGTGCCTTCTCATTGACCTCTCTACTGGAGTGCCATGTCCTCTCTTCTAAATAACCAGGATGTAGTATTCTTCCCTTCAGGAGGCATGACTTCTTAGGAGAGCCCAAGGTCTACTATTCTCAAGTATGCAATACTATCAAGGGGATCCAAGGAGCTGTGCCTTCTCATTGACCTCTCTACTGGAGTGCCATGTCCTCTCTTCTAAATAACCAGGATGTAGTATTCTTCCCTTCAGGAGGCATGACTTCTTAGGAGAGCCCAAGGTCTACTATTCTCTCCTCTGGAAAACAAAGAAGCCATGTCTTCTGCTCTTTTGTTGTGAACCTGCCAGTTGTACCCTAGAACCAAGGAGTTGTGCCTTCTCAATGGGAGCTCATCTATTTCTATGAAGAGCATGCCAGCACCTTTCTCTCCTGTTGAGGTAGATTAGACATAGTACTATGATCTAAAATTTGATTCAGGTCTTATTATTTTAAATAAATCAATAAAATAATAATTGATAATAAACAGCCTAATTGATAAATATATATTATTGTAGAAAGAAAATAACATTAGTAAATAAAAGAAATAATTCACATTTTTCTTTTAATGGTGTGCAAATATCATATATAGCTATATTTATTATTCATCAGTCACAACAGTAACAGGGATAGAAAAAAATAGCTCCTGAGAAGTTGAAGTTAACACACTGAAACTGCTTCTAACTTCTACCCGCTACACCAACCTTCTATCAAGCTCTCCAAAGACACCAAAGCAGATTCTTCCTTCCAAGTCGCAGCTGTGAGCCGTGATATATCTATTCTAAACGAGTGACTCCAGGCGCCATTAATACGCCGCCGCTTCTTCACCGTCTAGGACCCTTCAGTACATTCCAGAAGTCTTGTACTCTTCCCCGCGGGCCTCACTCGCACAGTAACTCTTCTTTTTGTTTGCTTACCAGTTCTAATTAGAGCCGCCACCACCCGGAATTTACCCACAATAAATTGCGCGCTCAGAGTTGGGGGGCGAAGTTGAAGAATCAAATGAATACAATCAATAGTTAGCTTTGGTAACTAAAAATCGATATTCAGAAGTACTGGATGGCCAGAATGAACTCATATTTTGTACACGGGGTACAAGCCACATTTAAAAAAACATTACAACGAGTTTTTTCTTTTAAATAGGATACAAAAAAAATAATATAAAAATATTTTAAAAAATGGAAAACAAATACTAATATCAAAAATACGGCGTTGTAATGTTGTGGGGAAGCCCCTAGGCTACCGCTGGAAAAAAAAATCGACTTCGTAACTGCAACGGTCGCCCCTTAATTTCGCTGAATAGCCGTAAGGTTTGTACCGTTGTTTCTCAGTTCCTGGTCGGTCTTTTTTCTTGAAACTTGGTTTATAAGAGCTGTCTGTTGGTGTCTGTTTCAACTGCAACAACAAAGTAAGCATACATTGAACAGACAATGAGAAATAAATACATAGCGTAACTCCTCCGTCTGCGGTTTAGCGCTGCGGTTTCAAGTGGTACTGCACCCTTAAAACACAAAAAATATGCAGAGGACATTAATATTAGGATAAATTTTGCCTACTAATGATTCAAGAAAAATCATAAAGTAAGACTTCAATGGTGCAGTGAGAACATCAATGGTGTAGCTAAATGCCTTGATTTATAATTTTAGCCAGCAATAAACGATCAATGAACAGTTGTTCTAGCTAACTTTGGTAGCGACTATGAGTAGCATTATCTATGCAGTATCTTCTGCTCACACATGCATATTCACTACCACTAATAGTGAATTGTAGTGGTAAGAGTGTGGTAAGGAGGCATGAAATTTCTTGAGTAGTTCCTTGAAAAACAATATTCCTTATAGAAGTGAAGTGACAGTGAATATCACATACACATGGAGAGAGAAGCTACTTTACTCCACTTTATCATGCTCAAACTCAGAAACATAGAGTTGCCTGGCATGTTCACAAATTATTTTTTCCTCACACATTATGTTGTGGCTTGCCTTATTAGTTTAACTGATAGAATAATATGATATTTTCCCAGTGTCAAGCGAATTCTTCCGTGTTTCCGGCCCAAAATTAAAATTCAATTAAAATTTAATTGAAGCACGTCAGAATGTTTACTTTAGCAAGTTTACTTTAGCAAGTTTGCTTTAGCATTGTAGCTGCCAGCTGTTATCTCCAGATCTAACTCTACCTGGGCTGCTCAGCAGTAAGCAGTAAAGCAGCTAGCTGTGGTAAATTCCTGTGGTATGAGAGCAGCAGGAGAGTTATATGTGGTAGGGCTGGTCCCATATAGGTGGATATGAGAGAGTAGTAGTAGCAGCAACTATGGTATAAAACAGTTGTGCCATGGCAACATCGGGGTTATGGAATATCACCGCCCTTATCCCTCGGGCTTCGCCCTCGGGATCGGGACGATTATATTCCATAACCCCTCTTTGGCCATGGCATAACTATTACTTAATCGACATACATGATTATAATATAGCTCATCAAAATTTGATTAAAGAATTGACAATTGAATTGCACTTTGTACAGCTAATAATGATTGCACTGTAGTACCAACTGTTCAATATGTGCCTGAAAATGGAGCAGCTTTAATCCATTGTCAATCTTTTCAGGAGCCTAAGTGGTATTTTCAAAGCAATAAAATATCGTCTAATGCTGGAATATTTTTACTTAACAATATTATTATGATTGCAAATGTGAATCAAAGCAATTCAGGTGCCTATACTTGTAATGGGAGATATTCTAATGGTAGTCACTTCACTGAACATGCTACAGTTCATGTAAAGGGTTGTAAGTATTTATATTGTCACTACAAAAATAACTCAGTTTAAAAATGTTTCTCTCTTTATTGGAATCAAGGAAAACATTCCTGTAAAAAACCTTTTAAGTTGTCATATCCCCTATGAACATGTGGTATATAAGGTGTATGTATAATTACTGCTTAACTAAACAAAATTAGTTGGTGCAATATTTCGGTAGGTATAACATATGGTGTCTACCCTTCAATAAACAAAGTGAGGATTGGAGACCCAGCATATTTCAAATGCATATACAATGGCAGAGTCAAGTGGAAATTTGAAAATAGAGATATTGATTCAAGTTTACTTGTCTATGATGCCCATATACTGTTATTTACAAAAGTTCAATTAAAGCATTATGGAACCTATAATTGCTATACTTATCATAAATCTAGGTGGTTGCTTCTACAGAAAGGTCAAATGATAGTTGTTGGTAAGTCTGATTGTTGCATCAATAATGTATTATTCTTTTATGCCAGTAAACTATAACTTCCTGTATAGTATTTGTTTGATTAAGTATAGCTATCCTTGATTATTAAAGTTTAAACCACTAATCATAATAATGTTGTATTAATCAAACGCTATCATCAATGAAACATAAATAGTAACTTATATAAATGATGCTGTAGCTATGGTAATGTTATAAATATGTGACAGTCTATGAGAAAAGGGGGCACTTCACTCAAACAAAATAAATAGAGTTTTTATGCTAATAATTCTTCTGTGGTCGTCAACAGCAGGATCTTGAAGATAGCGACTTTTATGTCTCTGAGAGAGACTAACCAACTAGGCAACAATATAAGTCCCTTTAATTTGCCCCTTTTTGGAGTTTAGGCTTAGTTTTTGAAAAAAACTAGAGAAAAGGCAGAAAGTACGGAGAGTACTGCTATACGGCTACGCCCATTCATTTCTTTGTCTGCCATACACGAGCGTTTCAAGTGTAACACTTAGCGAATAATTATTGCTACACGGGAGCATTTCCGGTATGCTCATGACTAAATTCATGACTTAGCTGCGTGACCTCTTGGCAAGCCACAATCTTTGAGCTAATATTTCTCCCCCAAAGTTTTAGGGGGACTGTTTTCCTCATGGAGAGGGCAAGAGTCACCTTTTAAGTACTGCCTGCATGCAACTGCGCATAGCTAACCACTACGGTATTCCCTTACATAACCCTTTACCTGGCATACCACAACCACCAGGTGTGAATTCAATTTTGGTTACTTCCTTGTTTGGTGGAATATCTGGTTACTGGAACTTTCTGGGGTCTTTGCAATGAGGTCAGTCAATAGAATAAGAACACATCTACTAGAAAATCAGCAAATCAAATGGATTCAATTTTTTTTATGTACCATATGTCCACCACAAAACATGCAACTTTTAAATTCAAAGTTCGATCATATTCCATGATCAAGAGCTGCAGAAGCACTGCAGAATTTGTGGAGGAAGACTGAACAAATCTAAAGGGAGGAAAACTCAGTCAGTCCATTCCTGCACTGAGCACACGATGGATCTGGAGAATTTTGCAGGAGTTCCCAGAGACCTTGGTGGCAGTTTAGTGGCCATCACTGCAACACCCAGCATGTTCTGTCATCCTTGCTTCCTGAAGCTAAGGAGAATCAAGATGGCCAGTTAAGACGGTGCTCCCTTTCAGCCCATGACAGCCAAAGAATGGACCTCACATACTGATGAGGACTGCCAGGTAACTGCACAAAAAAATAACCAAAAAAATACTAATGATAATAAAATAATAATAATTATTGTAATAATAATAATAATAATAATAATGATGATGATAACATTATAATAATAATGATGATGATGATAACATTACAAGAACAATATTATGAAGTGTATGCACCTCATATATCTGACTGGTAGGCTAAATTGCAGACCCTGACAATACTATTGATAAAGTAAAAAAAAATTGTGTATATATATTCACCAGCTATCTCAGATTAGATAGCTAAAGAGAAAGACAGGATAGCCCATAATTGGTAAGGCAGACTCATCTCACAGGTTAACCAGAGAATGACAGGTCAACCCACAAATCAAGGCAAGGCAAACCTTGATAATACAATTGAATAGAAACTCCAACTTCCTTTCCCAGCCAAAGAAGCAGCTACAATTTTGTCCCCACAATAAAAATTTTAAAAAATTATAACTAATATTTCTTGCCAGCTCAAGTGCATTACTAATTATAAATTAGCTTTTAATTAATTTTAAACTACATTATTCACTTCACAGATATGCTTAAACTTCTTACAGTCTGCCAAAGGAGGAAGGAAAGCAGCCAGAAAAGTGGTAGTGAGGGGCAGACCCAGTGGAGAGACACCCAAGGCTGTGATCAACTACATCAGATCCCTCGCACTATCCCCTTTTCCAAAGGAAGATCCACATCCTCAATTTGTATCTTCTTCAGCTGTGAACAAGCTCCTTTGCTGCATCTGCTGTGAAGTAGAAGCTAATCCCGTATCTCTTTCCTGTGGAGAGACAATCTGCTCACAGTGTTGTTGTGAGAGTATCCAGATTGCTTACTCATTAAATTGTCCATGCTGCTTCAGCCACACATTGAACAGTGAAACTATAAGTGCTGCTCCACCATTGTTCATGTCCCTGCTATCCGAGTTGCTTGTGTCCTGTATCAGAAGGTGTGGAAAAACCGTTCAGCTTCAGGACTACCAAAGACATCTTGATAGCAGATGTAAGTCCTACATGGTGAACACTGACTCACCATCTAAGGTGACGCTGAAAGATATATTCAGCAAGCCACCCACAGAACCAGCAACTCCCACAGAAGTGAAAGCAGCTCAGCACTTAATCAGGCGACTCATTCGCCATGGAGAAAGTGCTTCCAATGCATCTGGAATTATAAAAGTGCCAACCAGTGGTCAGGTAGGAACCACAAAACAACAACAATAACAATAACACAGTAATATTGACAATAATAATAATAATAATAACAATAATAAATACAGTACTTATTTACATTGCTCAATATTGTACTTACGTAATGCGCTATCCAACTATATAGCCAATCACTCTAATGCAAGTTCCAGGGTGTCGGATAGCAAGTGGTGAAGCTAGCAGCAGGACAGTCAAAATAAGGGCCGGTGTTCTGGAGACTGTACGAGAAGTTACCAGCGGAGGTGATGGCACCTCTCAGTTAGCTGCTGAGGTCAACTGCCTGACTAAAGTTCAGCGCGAAGAACTTCTCCAGCAGGTACAACTTCCCCTTGCTATCCCAGTAGATCATGCTCTTGCTATGAAGGCTGATCTCTCGATCCCCTGGACAAAGCTGAGGGTCCTTAGAAGGTAACTCTAATAACAACAATAAAATTGCATTGTCATACTTGTATGCTCTTATTTTGAACTACTCTTTGTATAGATGGTTTAAATCCCTGAACATTTCCATAGCTAGCGAGAGGCAGCAGCGAAAGGTAGCAAAAGAATTGTGGGTGACAACTTTGTTGCTGAACGAGCTCCCTTTACCTTTTCTCCCGATAAGACCAAGGAGAAAATTCGGGATGTTCCCTTTTGCTACCGTCCAAATTTAATTGCTGCCATTGCAGATACCATAGAAAGACACGATAGGTAAAAACTATGTAAAAATTGTTCATTATAAAATACATATCAAAAATTACCTTGTAATAGTGGTCCTGGTTTGACTTGGCATAAAGGAGGCATACCCTCTGGTCAAATTTGGTTGAAGCTGGGTGGAGACAAAGGGCACGGTAGCTTCAAGCTTACCCTGCAGCTTGTAAACACCAGGGCACCCAATTCAATCAAGGAGACGTGTCTTCTCTCCATTTTTAAGGCCTCAGACATGACCACAAATCTCCATACAGCTCTGTACATGTATCAAGAACACATAAAGGAGGCGCAAGGAATGCAGATTAAGTATGGTGAAGTTGTAAACATAAATAGCACCAAAAATTAAAACTAAATCATTTTTGTTCAGGGAATGTACAGTTCACTTGTTCTTGTCTGGAGACTATGAATTCTTGTGTCGAATGTATGGCCTTAGTGGGGCAAGTGGTATGTAACGTCAGCATATTACACTGAATTAGTTCAAAGAATATTTGTTACCAAGGTCGTCATAATTGCTTGTGGTGTCATATCACAAGCTCTCACCTTGGACAGCCATTGGTGAAGAGAGGATCATTTCCAGCACGCTCCCTCCAAACCTTGAGTGATGATCACGCACGTTTTCTCTCACATGGTCATGGAAACATCAAACTAGCCAAACATTACAACAATGCCATCGGCTCTGTAATTTTTGGTATTCCTCTTGAGAACGTAAGTAGTTGATATAATTACATTTTTAAAAAGTTTTACCTTAATTCCTTATTATAGGTGTGTATACCAGGACTGCACCTCTCCTTAGGCATTTACAACCGCCTGTGGCTGCTTCTGGAGGAGAGCTGCAAAGAGCTCGATTTCATTCTTGCCACGAGTAGTTCTGGTTCCGTCAGTGGTGTAATCAGCTGTGATCATGATGACCTGCACAAATTGTCTAATATGAAGCTAGAGCTGGACACCGATAGGAAGTACTCAGAACACATTTCTGAATTACTTACCTACTACACTCTAACTTCAGATGACCTTTCCAGCAATGTCTACACCAGCTTGAAGACGGAACTAGAGGCTACAAATAAAAGAATTAAAGACAAGGTGACCAATTTTTCTTGAAAAAAAAGAAGATATAATTACATTTTGAATATTCATAGTCTAGCCAAGTGATCAATCTTGAGAAGGCCATGAAGAAGAGTTGTGATTATTCACAGGGATGTTTCTTCTCCTGCCTTGATGAATGCCTTCAACAGCTCGATGTCAAGCGGCAGGCCTATCAGGGTGGCACTTTCATCGGTAATCATGTTCATAAGCTTTTGAAGGTACAAAACAACTCTTTTAAAATGTACATTACCTTAATATATGCCATTATTAGCCTCGTAGTATCACAATCCTGTGTGAGAGGATCAAGGAAGTGGCCAAGTCTCACCAACCCATCGTCCTTCAGCCAAACAGAACAGCTAGCAAATTTGCAGAAGTCTTCAATCTATTCGGGAAATGTCACAGAGGTTACAACTCCTCGTTCAGCCTGAGTGATAAAGACATTGACAATCTTGGTAAAAAAAAATTACTATTTAAATAATAAAAAATGTTTACCAGCGTATATCTTAACAGGAGCTGACTTCCTGGTGTTCTACCGAAAGAATTTCCCCCTTGCGTCCATTCTTCCCAAGATGCATATCTTGGAAGATCACGTGATACCATGGATGTGCAGGTGGAAGGTTGGCTCAGGGATAATGGGTGAACAAGGAGCAGAGTCCATTCAGGCTCACATCAATCAATTGGAGAGAACATATCAGGGAATACCTAACGAAGTAGACAGGCTGAAATACATTTTCCGAGAGCAGGCACTTGAGTCTGATCCATCCTTGACATCTTTGAGACCACCACTCAAAAAGAGGAAGAAAAATGCCAAGGATGCAGAAGTGATGTCTACTTCATAAGCACAAGTCACCTTCTTTTAGCTCTTTGTAAAACAAAATTTGTATGTACCTCATCTTTGTATATTCCTGCTTGCCATAAGTAGAAACTGCACCTTGCAAAAAATGACATAACTTCAACCAAAAAAATTGAATCCACACAAAACTTGGTCCAACAGACTCAGATAAGTTTACTCTTCATTTAGTACCTTCTTTCTCAGCCAGTAAAAGTTCCAGAACTCTTCTGCACCTCAAACAATACCGCTATTTTAAGCGAGAAGTGGCGCCGCGGTGGTGAATGTTTTTTCTTACTTTTTTTTTAAATTGATCAATTAACTCAGGCTTGGATTTCCCCCTGCTGGGCCCCCCCCCTCTACCTGCTAATTAAAGCCCAGGAAATCCATTTCCTTTCTAAGAGTCTGTGGTTGCCAGGGTAGTTGCTATGAAAAATCAACCTAAGAAAAAATTTCTGGGGGTGTGTCTAAGTGCCGTGGTTGGCACTGAATAAAACACCCGTGCATAGTATCACTTGTGCTCACTTGAGGGTACACATTTTACCGCACTTAGTTCAAACTTGTTACTTGCGTTCTATTGTTTTAGTGCTATCAAATCTTTTGTCTGGTGTTGGGAAGTTTTTAACTTGCGCTGAGGGTTTGCACTCTTAGTGGTCTAGTTCATTCATTCATTCATTCCTTTATATATATACATTTTGTCACTCTGTCAACAGCATATCTCGTAGGTGGCAGACCTTTTTGCCTTGAGATAAGAAACGGTTAAAGTCTACTTTTTAATTTACGCATAGCTTTTGAGAAAAACGGTGAAATACCTGACACTACGGTGAGTGAATTTATATAAACACACCCATTCATTATTTTTCCTTCATTTAAAATCACGCATGCCCATGGAGCGTTTAAGTTTTTCGGTTCATCGTTCCAGCGCCAGTCTTTTCCTTTGTGCGCAACGTGCAAGTCAGAAATGCCGGACGTTTGTGCGCTTAATTGACTTCTTAGCCCAGTGATTTTCTTGGTTTTGTTTTTGCTTTGTTTTTGCTTTGTTTCGTTTTGTCTTTGTTTTATACGGGTGTAATACAGTGTCTACACCAGTGAAGCAAGTCGTAGGTTCGTAGAGAGACCAACGAAACCAATTCAAACTCAAGAGTGGCGCACTATTTGGAGTTTAGTAAGGTGGATGCCTATTGCGAACGCTTCGAACACTCGCTGCTGTAATGGTACAGCCAAGTGCCTTAGATGCGCCCGTGTTCCGAGTGGAGCTCCATGCTCCCGCTGTTTGCCTTTTGATTTGGGATTTTGTCCCCATCAAGCCCCTCCTCATCCGTGACAACGCCTGCCCCATCTCCTCATCCAGCTGCTGCCAACCCCTCTGCCAGCTCATCACCTGTACCTTCTCCTCCCTCCTCCTCCCAGCCTGCCTCCCCTCCATTATCAGCCGTACCAGCTCTCATGTGCACTCACAGCTGGGCCCTTGCTCTCAGCTCCTGTCTCAGGTCTGTTGAACGCAAACCGGACGAGCCATCCCAGTAGTCCCACCTCTTCATTCTTTGGTCCGAGGCTCTCGAGGATGCCCGGTTCCTCGCCAGAAGGCAATCACGCTCATCTGCCCCCACCTCTACCAGCAACTTCAGGAGAGCCAGGTGTGCTGCGCAGGACGGCTGGTACAGCAAGGCCATTTAAGCCCTGACATCTGACGGCCTAGGGAAACCCTTCAAGAGAGGCACCTCCTCCCTCTGTGCCTCTGGACCCAGTTCCGTCACCTGCCATCCTTTCAGAGCCTGCAGTCCTCAAGGGAGTGCGATCATTCCCCAATGCCTCTGCCCCTGGGCCCTCCGGTCTGCGTCCTAGTCATCTTCAGGAGGCTATTCGATGCCCCTCCCCAGATTGTGCTGCCCAGGCCCTTACCACCCTCACTAGCCTCGTCAATCTATTAGCTGCTGGCAGAGCCCCTTCTTCAGTCCTCCCCCACCTCTGTGGGGCCATCCTCCTTGTCTCGCCCAAGAAGAGCGGTAGTCACCACCCCATCACTGTAGGAGAAGTCCTGCACCGGCTCACTTCCAAGTGTCTGGCCTCCACCTCCTGCCGTTTTGCTATCTCTTCACTCACCCCCCTTCAACTGGGAGTTGGAATAAAAGGCGGCTGCGAGGCCATCATCCAAACCACTTTACATCTGCTCTCCTCCTCTGATGACCCGGATCAGTGCTGGTGCCTCTTCCTGACTTCTCCAACGCCTTTAACTGCATTAGCAGGGAGTCCATGTTTGCTGAGATCAGGCATCGCATCCCACACCTAGCGGCCTGGATGGAATCCTGCTACTCCTGTCAGCCCCTGCTCCATCTGGGAGAAGATACCATCCATAGCTGCAGTGGTGTGCAGTAGGGGGACCTCTCGGCCAATTGGGTTTTGCTCTAACCTTCCAGCCCCTGCTCGAGCGCCTGCAGGCTGATGTCTCAGGTCTCCGCCAACGTGTGGTACCTGGACGACGGCACCCTGATGGGCTTTCCAGATGACCTTGCTGTTAGACCATTGTAGGTGACCCAATTTCCCCTGGTTGAAGGTGTTTCTCCTGTGTAGTCGCGGGGACCTCAACCTTCGCAGTGTGCTAAGCCACTCACTAGCCGCCTTTCTCGCCTCTTATTTATACAGCTGGCTACATTTGTTAAAAATTATATTCATGATTATAGAAAAAACATTAGATAGAAACTTTCTCACCTAAGGGTCAGAACTCGACAATTGAGCAAAACCATTCTTATTAAAGTCTGAAATTTAAGGACATTTTTAAGCAACTGTATTGGCGGCAAAATTATTGCATTTTTTAAACAAACTGAATAACACTGAGGTTTTACAGTCTTTGTGTTCTAGTTACAGTACGTTTCAAAGTATTTATGTGGTATGAATAACTAAGTATAAGTGATCTGATGTATTAATTGATATCTGAGGCATAATACTTGTCCATTGTTCTGTGTCTATTTCTTTGCAGTAAAAAGAAAAAGAACATTCCCGTTTCTTTTAAATGCCTATGTAGGAGAATCTATACAATTCAATTGTTATTCCAATAGTGAAGTTAGTTGGTATTTCAATGGATCTAAATTACCACATGGTAAAAAATATCAATTTCAAAAGATTAATGTGACCTCATTTCCAACTGCTGTAAAGAGGAGTCTACGCCAAGATAAAGTTAAACAAGTGTATATGTATACATTAACTATTAAAAACATTATATTGGAGGATAAGGGTGAATACATATGCTTCTGTAGAGTCTACCCCAATGATGATCACCTTTTGTTTGATTCAATATCTATGCTAATGGTCAGAGGTATTTTAAACATCTATTACTTGCACATACCTAATACAAATTCTCATAACACATACAGTGCGTCCAGCTTAAAGAGTGAACTTTTTGAATTTATCATATAGAAACAAAATACAGCCTTTTGATATGCATGTACCTTATTGTTACTCCTCCAAATATTGTTTCCAACTACTACAAAATCACTTTAACTCATAGAAGGTAGAGAACCGCGCATCGCCCATAGACTGCAATACATTATTCGCCATTTTATTTGACGTCAAACTTTCGTCTACGCGTCGTCATTAATCGTAATTGGTTTGTGCCGCGCAACGCTTTACCCACCGGTAATACGGGTATTCCCCTTTATAGTCGCGCTTGCATGCTTGATATGGCTTCTGGTTCGACCACTATGCGCGTTGCTGGTACTACCAAGCGTAGGCGAAGTGAATCGCAGTTGCTGCAGGACACCACTAATTGTGCTACTCCTTCCAAGAGATCTTCCTATTTTATGGCTGAAGGGAAGTTGAAGGAACTGAAAAAACTCAATGCTACAAAAGCCCCTAGAGGTAGACATGTTATGTCCCCACAACCACAGCAAGTAGTCCCACATTCTCCTTCAGCCTCTCCTTCACCTGCCTAATCACCCTCACCCTCACCTGCCCCATCACCCTCCCCATCGAAGGATGTGTTGCATGCTGTAATAAAGCAACGTTCATTTGTGATTGAACAAGGCATGCATATTTTACAGTCACTGGTAGAACGCAACACAACATTTGCTATCCAAAAGTCTATAGTCCTTTAGGTGTTTGGTACTGCTGTTAGTTTGGGGATGGGAATACTGGAAGCATGCAACTTGTCTTCAATGGCCACTGGATTCAATTCTCGGGTAATACATCGGTGGGCAAAGGAAGTTTTTGTTGACTTCTTTGGAACCATTTCCTCTCTTGAGGATGTAACTGATGAGAAGTTGCAGGATGAATTGGAGTCAGGAAGAGGCAGACATCCAAAGTGGTCATCATTGATCTCTGACGAGTACTTCCAGACAGAAGTTTTGTTCACCTGAATGCAAACGTGAAGGGGAAACCAAATCTGACGTTGATGGATGTTGTTTCGTGGATTAAGGCCTCACATGGAGTTGAAGTGAGCAAGTCTACCATTTCCTTATGGCTACATGATCTAGGCTTCTCGTATCAGCAGCATACTAAAGGTGTTTATTTTGACGGGCATGAAAGGCCAGATGTGGTTGCTGATCGTGAAGCCTACTTGGAACGTTTGATGTTGTTGGAAAAGCGAACATGGCACTACCACTCTCCATCTCCAGATCCAGCCTTAAGACCAGTTATTCGGATCTATCATGACGAGTCCACTTATTATTCGAATGCGGACCAATCATTCCATTGGTCAGACGGCTCCCAACTGATCCTGAAGCAAAAGTCGCTGGGACAAGCCATAATGGTATCTGACTTTGTGGAGGAGGTTGGAGGACAGCTGGAGCATGAGGGCGAGAAGGCTTCTCTGCTTTTGGAGCATCAGACGGACGGATACTTCACAAATACCATGCTCATCTCTCAGGTCTGAAACAATGTAGATAATATTGTATAAATTGTTTTAAGCATTGTACATTAGTTTTACAACTTGGTGTTAAATAATTAGCTAGTGCACTTTATTAATGCTCACTAATTATAATACGACATACAAAATCATTTTTTAGACTCACAAGGCAATTTCCTTGTTTGAGAGGAAGTATCCGCAATGTCAAGGCCTGTTCATCTTTGACAATGCTCCTTCGCATATGAAGAAGCCAGAGAATGCCCTAAACGTAGAGCACATGAACATGAAGGATGGAGGGAAGCAACCATTCATGCGGGACACCACATGGAATGGGCAGGTGCAGTGCATGGTCACAGACGAGGGCATTCAGAAGGGCCTGAAAACTGTACTTAGGGAGAGGGGGGTGGATACGTCAGGGATGAATGCTTCCAGAATTAAACAGGAGCTTCAGCAGTTTCCGGCAAGTTGATTACATCTAATTAGTAATAAGAAATCGACAAGAATACACAACAGAAGAATTGTGCATAAGAAATGAAATAAATAATTAGCATGATCATGCAATGGCAAGGAAAAAAAATCTTTATAATAAAAACATAAGTAAATTTTCAGTTATTTTAAATTAGATCTGACCACACTCAGTATTTGAATCCCATTGAGAAAATAAAATTATTATTATATATTATTATTATTGATTATTTGCAGGACTTTCAGGATCGCACCACAATTTTACAAGAAGAAATTGAGCGACGCGGGCATATTTGCCTCTATCTGCCCAAGTTTCACTGTGAACTAAATCCCATAGAGTCAGTGTGGTGCCACTCCAAGAAGTACACTCGTGGGCATTGTAATGGGTCTATTGTACGGCTGCGCAGGATTGTTCACGAGTCACTCTCACTGGTGACAAAGAACACCATTGCATGTTTTTTTGCCAAATGTTTCGATTACGAACCTGCATATCGAAACGGCCACACCTGTGCCTCGGTGGATACAGCAGTGAGGAACTACAAGTCTCACCGAAGAGTGACCGGGAAAGTTGACTAGAGGAAGCTGCTGATATTGATTAGATTTGTGTGTGTGTGTGCGTGTGGGGCGGGGGAGGAGGTGGTTCAAATTTTTTTTTTATTACATGCTAGTTATGCACGCGTCAGACAGTCTGACTTGCAAATTCTACAATGTGTTTTATTTAATGCCAGTTATGCACGCGTTGGACAGTCCAACTTGCACAATATTTATTATTATTTTATTAGTTATTTTTTGAGCCACCATATTCTATGGAAAGGGGGAGGGGGGTATACGTGCTGGTTATGCATGCGTCAGACAGTCTGACTTGCACAGTCTACAAAGTGTCTTATTTTATGCCTGTTATGCACGAGTTGGACAGTCCAACTTACGCTTTTTTTATATTATTATTTAACTGGCTCTTTTCAGAGCCACCACAAAGCAAAATATTTCAACTTATTTTAACCCTCTCGTTCCCAAATTGTTTGGACGCGCGCGGAAAAATCTAATCTTCCACCGCGGAATAGTGCATTACCGTTTTATTTTTTAACTTGATGCTGGCTGGGAAAACCCCATAGCAACCATATATCAATAAAAAGACCAAGAATTTGGGATTTCCCTCATTTTTTGATTGAGAAAATTGAATAATATTTAAGCCATCTACTAATATTTCAAAAAAAAAAATTTTTTCCCCTAAAAAATCCACTTTTCCCATCAATAAAAAAATAAAATAAAAAAGAAATAATATTGTTTGATGCTTTATATACCAATATTATATTAGTTCAACAATAAAATATGTTGTTTGTGGTGTGTGGTGCTGATTGTGATCATGTAGGAGACATCTATGAGTGTCCACAAGGAACGTATGCCATCGGACGTCGAGCTCCACTACAAAACAATTTCATATACACAAAAACACAAACAACAAAGATATTTGTAATACAAACAACAAATTATTCATGATCCTATATAATTGCAACTTTATGATGTATTGTATGCGTTTTCATACAGGATTTTTGTTTGGGGGGGAGGGGGTTGGGCTCCGAGTGTCTTCGCCACACCCATTTTTTTGAACCTACACTACTTTGATGCACATCTTTGCATAAGAGTCTATACTTCATACTGATGATCAGTGTTCGGTCCTATGCACTAAATGGCTCAGTTATGATAGGAACATAATGGGATACAATATCAGACTAAAAACAAATGCTTCCAAAATGTTCATTTCTATTCAACTCCCAAAATTCTAGGGGGGAACCCAGGGCTAGCCTCCCACTGTATGAACCCCTGGTATGTATACTCCACACTGTCCATGAGATAAACAATCATTGTATTGAGAAAGTGTAATTTGAAAATGAAAAGCAGTACAAGCACACACGTGGAATTCAACCGGCATGGATGGTGTCACAGACTGAACGATCCCTCCCAGGTTAGGATTGACTGGTGTACACACACACACACACACATGAAATTCAACTTACATGGGCATAGTAGCCCCGATCCAAAAAAATCCAGAGATCCCTCCCAGGTTGGATCCGGAAGTGCCGCATACAGTTTGTCCACGGTTGCTCTCTCTCTCTCATTCCACAAACGCACGCACACACATATACACACACAGACACACAAGAAAAAAGAAGCTACAGGTGAATACAGATCATAAAAATAAATTTATAATTTATTATACATAAATTGACTGGTGTACACACACACACACACACATGAAATTCAACTTACATGGGCATAGTAGCCCCGATTGGAAAAGACCCCCCCCCCCCCCCCCCCGAGTTCGTTCCCTCCCCGGTTAGATCTGGAAGCGCCAGAATAACATTTTAACTCCACGCACACACATATACATCGAGTGTGAAGCTCCACTACAACACCACAAAAACACAGACAACGACAACGACAATAACAATACATATTACAACTTTTGGGATGTTCAGGGGGGGGGGGGAGGGGAGGAGCAGCCACAAATATCAAAGTCTGTGGTCCTTCACACAAAAGATTATGGAATATCAATGGTGTGTGTTGTCATCTTTCTTCCACTCTCCCCCTACCTCATCCACCCGACTCTTGTTCTTCGATTCCCGCCTTCTCCGACCGCGAGGACGTCCAGAACTCGGAGCAGGAGGAGCCACTTCCTCTTCTTCATCACTGGAACCTGCTGCCTATTCTTGTTTCATCATTGGAAGACTCAGGTCCGGTATCCTCTCCTTCATGACTGGAAGACTCTGCTCCTGTCGCCTCATCTGCGTAATCGGGGTCGGTGACTGCATTCACATCTGGTCCTAGTAGTATATGTGGTAAAAAAAATTTTTAATTTTTTGGAAAATTTGAATTTGTTCAAAAAATCACAAGCCACTTTCAAATCTCAAAACTCAATGAAATATATATATATTATAGCTAAACAGCTTACTCTATCTCAATATAGCTATAAATAAGTCCTTTCCACAACAGAAGCTTGCTATTTTTCAAGAGAAAGACAATAGAAAGACAAGCTTACCTCGATCATCTTCTTGACTCCCATTTTCAGTATCAGAGTTGACGGGGTCTGGTCCACCAACCCTGATACAGGGCCTCCTATAGCCCTACATGTCGTCTCCCTTCTCTCCGCTTGATCCCGAGTCGCTAGAGTCAGCATCAAGCAAGTCTAAAACTTGCACCGCATTGTAACTTGTAGACGCCATCTTCCCAAAAACGACTTTGAAAAATTTTTTTTTTGCATAGTTACCGGGGTCACACGACACGCTCACTTTTTTCCTATGATGTAATAAGCATTACCTAAGACTGTACGTAATAGGGAGGTCCCCAGTTGAACTGGCGATTTTATAAAAATTGGAGAAGACAGTAAGTCCAACCGCAAAGTCTTGGTCGGCAAAGAAGCGGTTGTTTCAATGTGTTATGGACGGCTACTGAGCTCAAGCAATTTTTCGCTGCTTCTACAAAGCTCTGGAGATGACTGGATTTATAAATGAAGCTGCTGTGAAGAAGGTAACTTTTTTTTAAATTCGACGGAGAACCGATGTTGTTGTTTTTTGCCGAGGAAGAAATAAACGCAACTGCTGTGAGGTACTGTCGAAGCAGTCCTGGCTGAAAGCTATTTTAGATGCTTCTCCAATGCATTGGGCACCTGTGTATGCAATCTGAAGGTTCTAGCTATAATGTAACTATTTTTAAAAATTCGGAGAAGCCAACCGGTCTTCACCCGCTTCAAAGCGGGATTGGGAACGAAAGGGTTAATTATTATTTAACTGGTTCTTTTCAGAGCCACCACAAAGCAAGATTTCAACTTGCTTAACCCTTTCGTTCCGGATCCCACTTTAAAGCGGGTGAAGACCTGTTGGCTTCTTCGAATTTTTTTAAATAGTTACTTTATAGCTAGAACCTTCAGATTGCATACACAGGTGCCCAATGCATTGGAGAAGCATCTAAAATAGCTTTCAGCCAGGACTGCTTCGACAGTACCTCACAGCAGTTGCGTTTATTTCTTCCTCGGCAAAAAAAACAACATCAGTTCTCCGTCGAATTTAAAAAAAAAGTTACCTTTTTCACAGCAGCTTCATTTATGGATCCAGTCATCTACAGTGCTTTGTAGAAGCAGCGAAAAATTGCTTGAGCTCAGTAGCCTTCCATAACACATTGAAACAACCGCTTCTTTGCCGACCAAGACTTTGCGGTTTGACTCACTGTCTTCTCCATTTTTTATAAAATCGCCAGTTCAACTGGGGACCTCCCTATTACGTACAGTCTTAGGTAATGCTTATTACATCATAGGAAAAAAGTGAGCATGTCATGTGATCCTGGTAACTATGCAAAAAAAATTTTTTTTTCAAAGTCATTTTTTGGAAGATGGCGTCTACAAGTTACAATGCGGTGCAAGTTTTAGACTTGCTTGATGCTGACTTTAGCAACTCAGGATCAAGCGGAGAGTAGGGAGACGACATCTAGGGCTATAGGAGGCCCTGTATCAGGGTTGGTGGACCAGACCCCGTCAACTCTGATACTGAAAATGGGAGTCAAGAAGATGATCGAGGTAAGCTTGTCTTTCTCTTGTCTTTCTCTTGAAAAATAGCAAGCTTCTGTTGTGGAAAGGACTTATTTATAGCTATATTGATAGAGTAAGCTGTTTAGCTATAATTATATATCTATTTCATTGAGTTTTGAGATTTGAAAGTGGCTTGTGGTTTTTTGAACAAATAAAAATTTTCAAAAAAATTTAAAAAAGTTTTTACCACATATACTACTAGGACCAGATGTGAATGCAGTCACCGACCCCGATTACGCAGATGAGGCGACAAGAGCAGAGTCTTCCAGTGATGAAGGAGAGGATACTGGACCTGAGTCTTCCAATGATGAAACACGAATAGGCAGCAGGTTCCAGTGATGAAGAAGAGGAAGTGGCTCCTCCTGCTCCAAGTTCTGGACGTCCTCGCGGTCGGAGAAGGCGGGAATTGAAGAACAAGAGTCGGGTGGATGAGGTAGGGGGAGAGTGGAAGAAAGATGACAACACACCCATTGAAAAAACACACACCATTGATATTCCATAATCTTTTGTGTGAAGGACCACAGACTTTGATATTTGTGGCTGCTCCCCCCCCCCCCCCCCTGAACATCCCAAAAGTTGTAATATGTATTGTTATTGTCGTTGTCGTTGTCTGTGTTTTTGTGGTGTTGTAGTGGAGCTTCACACTCGATGTATATGTGTGTGCGTGGAGTTGAAATGTTATTCTGGCGCTTCCAGATCTAACCGGGGAGGGAACGAACTGGGGGGGGAGGGGGGTCTTTTCCAATCGGGTCTACTATGCCCATGTAAGTTGAATTTCATGTATGTGTGTGTGTGTACACCAGTCAATTTATATTATACATTTATTTTTATGATCTGTATTCACCTGTATCTTCTTTTTTCTAGTGTGTGTGTGTGTGTGTGTGTGTGCTTGCGTGCATTTGTGGAATGAGAGAGAGCAACCGTGGACAAACAGTATGTGGCACTTCCATATACAACCTGGGAGGGAACTCTGGATCTTTTTGGATCGTGACTACTATGCCTATGTAAGTTGAATTTCATGTGTGTGTGTGTGTGTACACCAGTCAATTTATGTATAATAAATTATACATTTATTTTTATGATCTGTATTCACCTGTAACTTCTTTTTTCTTGTGTGTGTGTGTGTGTGTGTGTGTGTGTGTGTGTGTGTGTGCGTGCATTTGTGGAAAGAGAGAGAGCAACCATGAACAAACAGTATGTGGCACTTCCGGATCCAACCTGGGAGAGAACGAACTCGGGGGGTCTTTTTCGGTCTGTGAAATCATCCATGCTGGGTAAGTTTCATTTCAACTTACTGATATTTGGGTGTCCAGTTGGGGGTGGGGGGGGCGGGGGGGATTATGGCACAAGAATGTCAGTGAAAAGCAATGACGGGGAGGGGGGGGGCAATTCAGCGAGGCCAGCTGTTGTGTTACAAATATCATTGTTGTCTGTGTTTTTTTGGTATTGTATGGAGGTTCCGGATCCTAACCTGGGAGGGATCGTTCAGTATGTGACACGTAAGTTGAATTCCACGTGTGTGCTTGTACTGCTTTTCATTTTCAAATTACACTTTCTCAATACAACGGTGATTGTTTCTCTCATGGACAGTATGGAGTATACATACCAGGGGTTCATACAGTGGGAGGCTAGCCCTGGGATCCCCACCTAGAATTTTGGGAGTTGAATAGAAATAACATTTTGGAAGCATTTATTTTTGGTCTGATATTGTATCCCATTATGTTCCTATCATTACTGAGCTGTTTAGTGCATAGGATCAAACACTGATCATCAGTGTGAAGTATATGCAAAGATGTGCATCAAAGTAGTGTAGGTTCCAAAATATGAGTGTGGCGAAGTACACTCGGAGCCCCCCCCCCTCCCCCCCCCCAAACAAAAATCCTGTATGAAACCGCATACAATACATCATAAAGTTGCAATTATATAGGATCATGAATAATTTGTGACCGGATTTGGGAAAATCCGCCTAAACGAGGCAAACAATTTTTTTCAGTATCCCCCGGTAAAGCCTTATGGGTCGATTTTTTTCGAAAATTTTTTTATGGCAGAAATGAATAGACACCAGTTAGCTCTAGCTTATGACGCAGTTGTAAGCTCTGGCGTGCTCTAGAACTCACACTAGGAGGCTAGAAACACTAGCCGGTTGGACTCGTGTACGGAGAGTTGCTAAGAAATTATTGGCGGGCTTTTCACTAACAGCCGGGAAAAAACTGTAGCTAACTATTCTACATAATTCACGTACTCACGCAATTCTCGTCATCATAGTTTCTTAAGGAGCCCTGCATTAAGCCTTTTAGACTTCTTTCAATCCGCCTGTAACCGATTTATTCCATAGTGTCCCGGAGACACGCAGTAATAGTATACGGACACAAGGCACGCCCCCTGACCTTAGCAACGCCTTTACCCGGCGTTTTTTTCGAAATCAGCAATAATAAGTTTAGCAAAAATACTGAAGTGTTGTAGTGCGTAGGGCGAAGACGGCTTGTGCTACAGCTTCCAAATTAGGAGGAAGGCATCCCAAGGCCCCGTGCAGCCTACTGGTAGAATATATTAGAAAACTTTAGATGCCGCGTTTAGCCGGGTTTTCACAAATCCGGTCACATATAGGAGCATGAATAATTTGTTGTTTGTATTACAAATATCTTTGTTGTCTATGTTTTTGTGTATATGAAATTGTTTTGTAGTGGAGCTCGACGTCCGATGGCATATGTTCCTTGTGGACACTCATAGATGTCTCCTACATGATCACAATCAGTACCACACACAACAAGCAACATATTTTATTGTTGAACTAATATAATATTGGTATAAAATGCATCAAACAATATTATTTCTATTTTATTTTATTTTTTTATTGATGAAAAAAGTGGATTTTTTGGGGAAAAAAAATTTTTTTTGAAGTATTAGTAGATGGCCTAAATATTATTCAATTTTCTCAATCAAAAAATGAGAGGAATCCCAAACTCTTGGTCTATTTAGTGATATATGGTTGCTATGGGGTTTTCCCAGCCAGCATCGAGTTAAAAAAATAAAACGGTAATACTCTATTCCGCGGTCGACAATTAGATTTTTCCGCGCGTGTCCAAACAATTCAGGAATGAGAGGGTTAAGAAGAGAACATACTCACCTATTAGTTTGCAGTGAGTCAATTGCATTACGTCTTCCTTCAATGTTACCAGGATGGTAGTAACATCTTCCATGTTGCACCCAATCACGTGGAGAAGCAAGCACTGTTCTTGATGATGCATCATGCATGGCGTAACCTTGTCCTGATGGAAGTTGAGGCGTCCAATTATTCTGTATTCATGGCTAGATGTTACAGCTGAGTGTGATGTAGTGTTGGGTCCATCAAGTTACTGGGAAATGGAATGCCCCATGAGGTTGTTATATTTGTTTACGTTATCGTATTTGTAGTAAATATTTGTTTACGTCGTATTCGCATGTGCCGTTTGTTACGTTTCTTACGTTGTATTCGCATGTGCCGTTTTCGTTTAAGTGTTGATGTTGTTAATTCGTTTTCGTCTTTCAATGAGTTTTGTTGTGTATGTATTGGGGGTGTTTTGTTTAAATATGTTTGTCTAAATGTATGTCAGACTTTCTGGGGGTGGAAAATGTAGGAAGTGTTGTGTTTGAGTCACATGTCTCGTTAATGTCAATTATATTTTGTATGTCACTGTCAGCGTTTGAGTCGTTATTGTCAATTATATTTTGTATGTCACTGTCAGTGTTTAACTCGTTATTGTCAATTATATTTTGTATGTCACTGTCAGCGTTTGACTCGTTTTTGTCAATTGTGTGTTGGTTGTCACTGTCAGCGTTTGACTTGTCAAATGCATCTTGGTCGTCACTGTCAAAGTCTGAAATAGAGTAGGGGCAAGCCTGCTGGAAGGGACTAGAGTAAGGGGAGCTGTTATTGTTTTCATTGTTACTGTGAGATGTCAAATCTGTTTTGTCGTCTGGTGTTTGGTCTGGAGTTATGTTCAGTGTCCCTGGTATTTTATCTGATGTTGTGTCTGGCGTTTTTAGTGTGTGGATGTTATAAGTCAAGTTTGTACCACATAGAGCATCAACAACTTGCCCAACACGACTCTGGCAGCCACAGATGAAAATCTTGATGGAGCACACTCTTCCAGCATAAGTAGTGCCTGGATACCCCACTCTCGTATATGATCCTGATGTAACTAGACTGGGATGACAAAACAATAACAAAAGCTATGAGCATGCACAACGAAAGTGGAAGGGGAAGGAAAAGGGAGACGGTGGGAAGGAGATGGAAGAGGGAGACGGTGGGAAGGAGACGGTGGGAAGGGGAAAGAAGAGGGAGACAGTGGGAAGGAGATGGAAGAGGGAGACGGTGGGAAGGAGACGGTGGGAAGGGGAAGCATGTGCTAATAGATTGCTTTAAAAGTAGTCATAAAGCAGCACACATTTATGTCTCTATATAGAGCATTTGCCGATTTATGCATTTTAGCTTTACTGCACATTTCTTGGAATACTGCGTATTTTTTCTAATTAAAACAAATTCTAATGAGGAAATTTCAATCATCAGAGAGACAAAAAGTATCGACATCTACTGGTTCTTAAAATTCTACCTTCAATATGACTTTGTGTGCTAGTGTGTGTGCCATTCATGGGGCTACAGCTAAACTAAGGATCTAAGGCTTCAGAAGGTAATGCCTTAAGTAAAACCAGGAGGTTTAGTGCTAGGCCTGGAACTGAGCAGGGATGGGACTTCTAGGTAATTGCTTCTTACCCAGCTAAATCATGACTTCAGCTATACAAATAACCTATATGATAATTTACAGAAGTTAAAGAGCACTTAGTTATATAGAATTGACTTACCCATGAGCTTGAAATCCAGCCCTGAGAAGAGGAGCCAGTAACTGGGCTGCTTCCCTGGCAAGATGGCCGAGCATCGTATGCCCTGGCAACATCAAAGCGACGCAGTTGACGTCATAGGGGTTGTAAGGCTCATGGCAGCAACTGAACGCTAGTCCAGTCAACACGAAAGCGTCATAAAACATGATTCCCCTAGCCTGGGACACGAAGGAAGCCAATGTCAATGAAGCCATACTAAGCATAGAATAAAGTGCGGTAAAATGGCGCCACCAGCTGGACCTATCGCAGCAATACGCATGCGCACATTTTAGACGTCACGCTTACGTAGATCAGCCCGCGTATTTTTACCTCAAACGTCATCATTTGGAAACCCTTACCATAAAAATGGAAATTTAATGAAAAATTGACCATAATTCAGTGATTATTAAAAATGAAGCTATCAAATTAATACACATAAATTGTATCATAATTTTATACCATAGAACAAATTTATAGAGATATAACCCAATAAATTCAAAAGTTTTTTCTTAAACACTTTTTTTCATAAAACGTTAAATATTGGACGTAAAAATTTTCACCAACTTAACAAAATTTGGTTCAAATGAAAGCTTAGGAGCTTAACTATCAGTGAACCAAGTTAGAAAGATAAGGACCAATAATTTCTCTTTTTTTTTCTTAAAAACTACCAAATTCACTGCCCAAAAACTCTCAGTTGTATCACCTGTTACCACAAAACTAACCACAAAACCACAAAAATCTTTTGAGTGCAGCATTGTATGCCGATAATGTGTAACTTTTCAAAAATTTAGATATTGATCATGCATACTTAATATATTACAGTGGTATTTGTGATAGCATCATAAATTTCAGAAAGTTCACTCTTTAAGCTGGACGCACTGTATTATGAATTTAGAACTAAAATTGTATTATTATATTTTTCAGCCTGATCTAATGTTGATTGTATAGTTCAGTATTCGTAGGGTTTGAGCTTTTCACATACATCTTGAAAAGTTCATAATTACTTGGGATTATGTTGCAATAAGTTGTCCAATTATCTATATTTTCATAATCATAGAAAACATTTGTAAAATACAGGGAACTTATGAAAACACTAGATTGTTTACTATCCTTACCACAGTTTGATATCTATTCATAGGCACTGATGATAGCGTTGAAGGAAGTCAACAAACTGGCTATGTAAAAAATGAATTACAAACGAGAAAGAGAGATAATAGGAGTAACTCAAGTACACAATGTGATCATGAAGAAGAAGCTTTTTCAGATAGCTATGAAAACTGTATATTTCCCAAAAAGATTTGCACTGATAACTTGCTACTCTATCATTTAAATTCTGGCAATACTGAAAAACAGCTTGACAGGAAAAGATTCTTAAGTGCAAGTGATGATAATAGAACAGATGATTCAGATTGTTACTATCATCGAGAGGATGATGAATCCAATGAAATTTGGGATTATTTGAAAGAAAACTTTTTAAATAAAGGTAATTATGATATTATACAACATGAGATTAAACTACAATGATAAATGCATTAAAATATTCTTGATCCAATTATGAAGTATTTAATGTTATAAAATAATAAACTATACTCAATTTATTTGGTGCATGTCTCTCAAATTTTGATATATGAGATGTTTTTGTGAGTGTTTGTGTTTTATTTATTCTGTTTTAAGTTAATAACTAAATCTGATGAAAGTATCTAGACTGATTAGAGTAGCTCTATGAAGTATTTACATATGTACATACAAACTTACATATTTACATACATATTTACATAATGTTCAGGCATCATATACATATTAAATTACTAAACATGAATCCTTATAGTCATACATATACACTGAAATTTACATGATCATTTTAATGATGCATATTATAAAACATACTCTATCTAAAATTATTCAATTCTCTGTTTAATGATAATCTAACCAATACTTTAAACCAAGATTCAACAGAGAAAGCAGTAATAGACGAAATTTTCAACCAAAAATTTTCAAAAGAAACGGATAATGACTTTTTAAATCTGAACTATTTACAGCCTAATAAGGATATTATACCCACAATCACAGATGAAAACCAAAAATGTCCTTGGGAGGATGAAAATTATAATTTATTGATGGACAACCAAACATTTAATGATGAAATCCAACAACTTTTAGATAGTGATCAAATTGAAGTGCCAGGTATTTATTAGTAAATGTAGTAAATAGACTTTTCATATAAAATAAATGCTGATATTAATTAAAATAAATGATGGGCAATAAAAAAGAAATCCAATACATCATTAATTGGTCACCATGCCTAAAATTACAAGATCATTAATATAAAATGTAAAATTAGATTTTCAATTCTGTGTTTTGTGTAAATACAACCAAGAAATTTACGGACAAGATTTTTCTATGGAGACAGATTATGATTTTTTAAATCTGAACTATTTAATGCCTAATAAGGATATGATTCCCACAACCTCAAATGAGAACAAAAAACACCCTTGGGAGAATGAAAATGTCAGTTTATGGATGAACAACCAAAAATTTGATGATGAAATTCTACAATTTATAGATAGTGATCAAATTGAAGTGCCAGGTATTTAATTAATTGTAGTTGGTAGATTTTTATTATAATAAATGCAGATATTAATTGAAATAATCTGATGGGTAAAAAAAAAATTCCAATACACCAATAATAATAGCGTTCAGTTTGTGAAATTTACAACTTCATTAATGATGTCTACATCAAATGTAAAATTAAATTTCAATTCTGTGTTTAATGTAAATCCAACCAATACTTAAACCTAGATTCAACAGAGAAAGCAACAGTAGACGAAATTTACGGACAAGATTTTTCTATAGAAACAGATTATGATTTTTTAAATCTGAATTATTTAATGCCTAATAAGGATAGTATTCCCGCAATCTCAAATGAGAACAAAAAAAAACAAAAATTTGATGATGAAATTCTACAATTTATAGATAGTGATCGAATTGAAGTGCCAGGTATTTAATAGTAATTGTAGTTGGTAGATTTTTCATAATAAATGCAGATATGTATGAGTAATAGCACGGTAACCGTGCTATTTCAATTGCTTTATCTGGACTGCTATTGACTCCTAATAGCACATGTTACCGTGCTATCACTCGCTAATAGTCGGCTAGCTTTTGAAAAAAGTCTTTGTAATTGTAGCTACACTGTATCGTTCAGTCACTATCTCATTATTTCAGGATTAGCTTCCCCTGGAACTTTCTTTTCATTGTACGACTCCTCCTAATCTGTTGTAAAACATTCCGTCTAATACGGGCAGAGGTTCCTGGGTAAAGAAGGACTAGTCTGGCGTAGCCAGACCCTTTACCCAACCGCTGCCGGGGAAAGGGTCTGGTGTTCGCTTATATATCGAGTTGTTTTATTCCCCTGGATTTCAGGGGAACTGTACTTCGCATGTATTACTTATGGCTTGGCTGGTGACATAATAATTTGCGCGCGTTTGTTTAGCGACCCAAGATTCCCCTTGAAATCAAAGATTAGCAATCCAAGCGTGAATGTTTCACAGGCATAATCGTATGCTGAAGTTGATTTCTTGGAAAATGACATGTCTTTGAAAACGGTAGAGAGAGAAATATTTTTGTTTACGACAGATGATGCAATGTCCTTCAGTGTCTGTTTTCGAACAGAATCATTTTCCATCCAGAGGCTTGCAGACAGTCCTGCAGGTACTTCATCAAGACTAGAAATTTTTAGGTGTGACATGACTGCAGAGAGAACATGACCGATTGTAGTCACCTCAACAAAGTCTTCCGATGAATTAACATCCGTTTTAGGGTTCGGTTTTACATTTCTGCGGTGAATCATGTTTCGAAGTTGGTAAAGTGTTCCCGGTTCCATTCCAGAAGAAGTCTTGTAAAGTCTTTTCCAGAATACCTGAGCCAGTAGAAATGGTTTATTAGCAATGATATAATATCACTCATATAAACAATCTACAGCAAAATATTACACATGACCTTTAACCCTACCAGAAAAACTTCAAGAAATTTGTAATTTAGTATAATTATAATGCGATGTCAAAAGTGTTTCACTCCTATACACGAATGCCTTTCCCCCTCTCCCCCCTCAAAGTGGTGCATGATATACTACTACTATGACACAGTGCAGTATCATGCCAAAATTTCCTTTAATTATTATTATTTTACATTATTCCCTATGCTCTTATTTAAAGAATATTTCAGGCTTGGAATGTATGTCTTTATGTCATGTTTGTGTGTGTGTGTGTGTGGATAACAAGAGGTTGGGCCTTGTAGTGAGAGGTGGCCAGCTGATTGAACCCATGAAAAGATGCACTTAGTAATAATGGTATTTCTCACAGGTGTCAACGATATATTGAAAGTAAGCAGTTACCCACCAACAAATGGACTTGCAGAGGGGAGAAGGGGAGGGAGGAATTAATAATGAATTATATTTTTGGATTTTGTACAACTAGTGAATTCATTAAATCAAGAAAGATCCATCTCAGACAGATCACAAAATGGGCCAATCTTGCAAGATTACCCTTAGTGTAATCTTAGATATGCATGGGTTATACGATATTCAAAGTTTTCACATTAATTATACAACTCACAAAGAATCTTGCCTATTTAAGTGCATGATTTTATTGTCCTTATCTTATAAGATGATTAATATTCTAGCATTGAGTTAAATAACTTGTGCCTAGTAAGATTTCTTACACTATAATTACAAATGTGACTGTCGGAAAACCGGGCACAAAGCGGCGTGCGTTAATATCGAGAAAAGATCGATCGATTTCTTAAAATGTATTGTTTCAAGCCGACGGAAGGAAACGGTTAGGTCTATTATAGTGGGAACGACTTAAGCTACGATGATAAAACTTGGAGAGCTCAATATCTGGACGCCGACAACTCTGTAAGTGCCAAAAAAAATTTTTTCGAACGGTGCCGCGTTGTGCTCGGTTTTCCGTAGACTGTCACAAATAAATAAAATTTAGTAGTAAACAATACAGACAAATGCACAGCATGTGTACATAGTAAACATAACAGACATACATGCAAGCACACATATATTTTACCAATTTTAAGTGGTTTACACTTACCAACATCTAGGTGGTCAATTGACTATACTGAACAGCAGCTATTCATGATGTTTTATAGTAATTCGTGGTGTGCTCCAATCGCACAAATGGCAACACTAGCAGACTCTTTACAAAAATAGGACAGAAATTTATATTGGCCTTGCGGAGCAGGATCTCCGCGCTCGTTAAAACATCTGGAGTTGTGGACGCTAACCCAACTTACGGAATTGTGGCCGGGGCGAAAAAAAAGAGAGATTACTGTAGGCCACGCACAAACACATAACATATACCCATTTTTGCATTCAACACACTTGATAGTGTCCTTTCTCTCCTCGACAATTAATATGTGAGTGGGTCTAGGAAAAGGGACCTTATGGCGCAAATCAAAAAAATTGAGTTTTTTATGCTAATAAAAAGATACAATTTATCTCAACTTAGTGCTAAAATACTGGAGGGTAAAACCTTTGACACGCAGAGAAACTGGCAGTTGAACTGGGCCCTATTCAGCAAAGCAATTGAACTAGAAATCGAGAAAACATAAATTGAATTTCCACTTCCGGTATAATTAACGTTTCCGTATATTTAACGGCGTACTCCGCATACGCAATTAAATCGTACAGCCGCTTTTTCGGCGACTAACGAAGTTTGCGTAGAGTTCTTTTTAGCTTTCAGAGCGTCTCACGACCTGTCTTGTTGGAATCCTTGGCTGCTCTATTCGCTGTAGCTGTAAACTTTAAGCCAAAGGTAAGCTGTAGAGTGCATGCAGTAGTCTCAAAGCTATGCCGTTTTTTTTTGCTGCTAGTTTGAAACTCCGCCCATTCCCCGTTTATTGTACTTCGAGAATGAGAGAGAATAAAAAGTAGCTTGTCTTTTCACGGCACGCTTGGGGTCTTTTAAGTCGTTTTGACATGCGAAATTTGCATAGACGGTAGATAAGGGTCACTAAGACAATTCTGCAAAAAACAAATAGGAGAAACAAGAATTTTCCGATGCTTACTTCTGGAGCCTATAATCTCAATTTCAATTTTTGCGCCCGTAAGGTCCCTTTCCAGACCCCCTCACATATATTCAAATTGGATGAATAACCAATAATTATAAAAACATGCATTAATATATGACTAAGCAGCATCATATTTCAAAAGGGGGCTCACATAGCCCCCCCTGATCCCCTCCCCTGCTACGGGCCTGACAATTAATTCAACCTGTCAGTTTTTTTTTTTATCTCCACATACTCCATTTAACACTCCTTTGCACATTGCCCAACATTTCAATTAACACTTACAAAACAACAAAACATAATCAGGCATAAAATTATAATATGATTCTCGGAAGAATGGGTTTGTAATATGTCGAGCGAAGCACTTCAAACTTGCACTCCCCCCCCACCCACCCCCCCCCCCCCCCAAAAAAAAAAACAACAACAACAAAGTTCAGACAGTATGGTTTGGCCCCAACCCCACTCCTACCATCCAACTTGAGTAAACAACCTTCAAGATACTATGCAGTCAAACTGGGCATAATGGTGGCCCCCAACAAATATTCTATTTCCAGTGCAAGAAGGACATTGCCTCCAACTAGAAACTACTGGAACTGTACGTTTCCAAGGTTAACGCTCTACACGTGCGCAGTTACCTCGTAATTTTAACTTAACTACTGAGGTATTTCACTTATGTAGTTTCCTCTTAGTTACCGTGGCATTTCAATTAGTTACGCTCTATTTCCCTTTCCCCTGTGCGATTTCAATTGAACAGCTATTTTCCCCATACATTTTTGTATGGGCAACTTATGCCCTTACTAATATAATTGAAATAATCTGATGGGTAACGAACATAATCCAATACATCAATAATTAGTAGCATTCAGTTAGTTAACATTGTGAAATTTACAAGATCATTAATGATGCCTATATAAAATGTAAAATTAGATTTCAATTCTGTGTGTTTAAACCTAGATTCAACAGAGAAAGCAACAGTAGACGAAATTTATGGACAAGATTTTTCTATAGAAACCCTGAGTTATTTAATGCCTAATAAGGATAGTATTCCCACAACCTCAAATGAGAACAAAAAATATCCTTGGGAGGATGAAAATTTCAATTTATTGATGAACAACCAAAAATTTGATGAAGAAATTCTACAATTTATAGATAGTGATCAAATTGAAATGCCAGGTATTTATTGGTAATTATTTGAAGATAAATTTTCCTTATGAAATGCAGACATTAATAAAAAAAATATGTTTGGTAACAAAACATCCAATAAGTAGTCAACATTTCCTTATAGTTATAGCTTATCAAATTTATAGGTGATGTAAATATACCCTAATACATCAGTAACAATACATTTGTTTTATGTAGAAGTGAGTGAAAAGGTTATTTCTAAGGCTCAACATAATGCTAATTTAGTATCCAAGATGAGCAAAATGTGTAATTGGTCCCATAATGGAGGAGAGCTCCTTCATAACATTGAAATAAAACAAAACACTTTGATCATTCATGAAGTCAGGATGGATAATAGAGGAAAGTATGTCTGTTTAGAGTCCAATTCATTTGGCAAAATAACCGAAAAGGAAATAATATTAATTGTACTTGGTAAGTTTATTGAAGCCAAGGTAAAATTATAACTTAATTAAAAGCTTAGACACTGACAACAAATTATAATTTTTTAGCAAACCTAATACCAGCACACTAAAACAACCGTTCAGATATTTGTAAAACCTTCAAAGAATCATTTTCTAGGCAGTAATTTACGAGTTTTCAGTAATCACACAGCTATTTAACGGGCTTACTTTGTGATTTCTTGAAGGTCATATTATAGGCTTTCTCCTACTTATAAATGTGCTTGTCTACAGTTCTGAAATTCACATTTTTTGTAACTATTTTCTTTTAGAATACATTATAATATTAAATAATTGATATATGGCAATCTTAGGCGGCATTTAAACGTAGAAAGTGTTACAAATACATTGTAAGAAGCATTGAGAACATTACAGGTGGAGAGAGATAGAGTTGTAATGGGTACAACAGTAATGGGTATAGATGGTTTAGGTCTAAGCAAACTTGTGGCAATAAGTACTAATCAGACATTAACAAGTTATAGAAACAGGCCAGCATAAACGATATCCCCATTAATTTAATATGCTTGTTAGCATTGCTGAAATTATGCACCTATTTTGACTCAAATTCTATGTACATGTACAATAGTATTATATGACTCATAGTTAACCCTCAGCGTGCATGCTGCCAGAGGGTTATAGTAGTCAACCTGTCAGTCATTAATATAGTAGTCAACTGGTCATTAACCCTCAGCGCGCATGCGCAAGAGGGTTACAGTAGTCCTAGTGTCATTAACCCTCAGCGCGCATGCGCCCAGAGGGTTACAGTAGTCCTAGTGTCAGTCATTCTGTCACTCTGTCTGTCAACAGGCACTTCTGGAAGGTAGGAATCAGCCAGGCTCTTAAAGCGGCATCAAACAGCAGTATTTCACGAAGTAAGTTCCTTTAATATGCCAGAATTTTGATTTTGGACTTCATTTTCCAGAAAAAAGCGAGTCTTTCCATAGCCGTGCGATCGTAGGCTTACAGCGGGAACCGCCCCTTAAAAAACTTACTTGTCACGTGAGCCAGCTTGCGTTGAAAATCAACTTAAATAGCTAACAATCACATGCGTTCACCTTGAGGTGCTGCGTTGCGTAGTCGTTGAGTGAGCAAGTAACTAATCAAATAGTCTCTGGTTCAAATCCTGGTTGACGAAATTTTTTTTTTCATCTTTTTTTTTCATCTTTTTTTTTTTTTCCCTTTAGTCTTATTGCCTGTGGGCATACAAAGAGCCCACATGAAGAGTTAAGAGAGAAGAGGAGGATACGGAGGATATTGCAGAACACTGCAGAACATTAACATTTCATTCACGCATGCCTAGAATAGTAGCCATGCATGATTAGAACATTTTACAGTCATGCTCGTTAGAACATTTTATGTGCATGGTTCTTATTGGTTGAGTTTTATGTCATTGGGAGGAGTCAGCTCCCGGTATATATGCATTGCCATGTGTTGCATGTTGCAGAGTTCAATTACATTCAAACTAGCTAACCCCTTTGTGCGAGTGTACCAATTCGTTGGATAGGGTCTGGCTGCGGCTTCCGATCCCTAGATTGACTCTCTGGTGGCAGCGCATTATTGCTGTCTCCAGGTGTTGGGTCTTGCCGATCCACGGATTGCGAGCGAGCTCCCCACATATTGGTGGCAGCGGTGGGATCCTGACGAACCACGGTTCAGAGGGATTCAGGGTACCTGAGGAGGAGACGTCCGACTTAGAAACCTACCGAACATCGGACGAGGGACGACTACGGTGTCTTCGAGTCCCAACGCCTACGTACAAGTACGCAGACGTTAGAACCAGGAGTGGTAACACTCCGCCTACCCAAAGTCTAAGGACTGGAGAACGAGACCCTTGCTACGGCAGAGGGAGGATACGTGCCCGACTTGCCTCGGCAGTGGAGAGCCATACACGAGACCCTTGCTGCGGCAGTGGGAAACTAGAACATCGAGAGGAGAAGGGCCCATTCCCCTGGAGCCCTGAACGAATCGAGAGGGAGAGAGTTCCTAACACCCCTTAAAGAAACTAGTGTCAATTGGTGGACAAATTTATTTATTGGTTGTGTGCGTGTTGTGAATTTTACGTGTTAACGAGTTGTTGTGTGCTTATTCCTAATATTTTGGTTCCGTGTATCACTTGTTACCACATATTTTTTCTGTCCTATCTTGCAGTGTCCAGTGGAGGTGAAGTTCGCTTGCCTCCCATGACGGAACCCGGACAAGGTGGGGATAAGAAGAGGAAGAGGACTAAGAGGGTCCCTGCGAGTGTTTCGGAGGGGAAAGACTACCTACCCAGGAGTGACCTGATTGTTCAGGAATGGTCACCATATCCAGTGCGTGGAAACGAGGTTCGCTACAAGGAGGATTCAGATTTAGAGGAAGAGGCAGAGGTAGCAGAGATTATAGAAGCAATTGCGGAGGAAGTTGTGGAAGAAAGGAATCTAGCCGGGATGGCCAAGAAGGGAGAAGAGAGTGAGGTGACGGCACTTCTACGTTACATGAGGGAGTCGGAGGATGCGAGAAGAACGGAGCTGGTAGAGATGTTGCGGCACATAAGAGGGGACGACGCCGACCGCCAGAGAGATGCCGACGAGAGACGACGACGTAATAGACGTGAGGATGACAGAGAGCGTGAACGTAGAGAGTTGCTACAGGAAAAGTTGAAGGGGTTAGGAGTGTACAAAGAGGGAAGTGAGTTGGGAGCGTTCCTAGCTAAGTTTGAGAGGATCATGAGGGAGAGTGCGGTAGCTGAGAGTAGTTGGGCTGAGAGGCTATATCCTAAGTTGCCCGAACGCATGTGTTTGAGAGTAGCACAGGAGAGAGACGAAGATGTTGAGTATAAGGAGGTAAAGAGAGTTTTGTTGAAGGCGGCTGGGGAAACCGCCATAACGTACGGCAATCAGCTGTTTGAAGCTAACAGTGAGCTGTTTAAAAGCATGACTGCTGGGGGAATTGCCGAGTGGTTGAGGAGAGTGGTAGAAGGGGTATTTCAAGGGTGTAAAAGTATTGGGGATTGTAGGTTAGCCATAGCGTTGGCTTTGTTACGGAGGGTCCTGCCCCAGGGAGGGAAGGCCTTTATGGAAAGTAGAAAGATTTGCGAGTGGGGGGAATTAAGAGACAGTCTTGAGGACTGGATGTCGGGGCGAGAGAAAGGGAATTTCTTTAGGCCCCTGGGCTGTGGGCCCAGTGAAAATACCAGAGGGTATCGAGCTAGAGAGAGCTATGTAGGACGAGAGAATGTCCGTGTTGGGAATGACAAGGAGAGGAATGGTAGTGCCAGTGGGTACTTAACTTGTTTTAGTTGTGGAGAGAGAGGGCATCGATCCACAGAGTGTAAGAAGGAGGGGAAGTCGGGTGGTAGTGGGTATGTGTACCGGCCACCAACGTGTTATAGTTGTGGTAAGGTTGGGCATAGGAGTACGGAATGTACTGTTAAGAAGGGGGTGGCTTCTGTGAAGAAGGAGGCTTCGCCTAAGACGATGTCTGTGTTGTGGAACACCAAATCGTGTGGTGCGGGGAATGTTGCAGTTGGGTTGGTGAGTGGTGTCAGGACTACGGTCTTGATCGACTCGGGTGCTGAATTGGGTTCAGTCCCCAGGGCACTAGTGCCCAAAAATGTGGTTGTGTGCAACGATGTGAGAGTGAAGGGCTATGGAGGGTCCGAGAAAACATGTAAGAGTTTCATGTGTGAGTTTGTGGTTGGGGGATATAGGAAGGTGGTGAAAACCATTATTGATGAGAGCGAGTCGCCAGGTGTGGCATGTATAGTACCGTTTACATTGGTGAACGAGGAGGAAGCTGTGGCATACAGAAATGCCGTGAGTGAGTATGAAGCGGGGGAGAAGGTTGAGATGAACGTGTTGACCAGGAGCATGGTCAGAGAGGAGCGAGAGTTAGATAAGAACGAGACTGAGGAGGGTGTTATAGACTGGTGGAGTGTTGTCATTCCTGAGGGTGTGACAGACGTAGTGCAAGGACCGAGTAGCCAGCCTGAATCCTTAAATATGCCCGAAGAGTTGAGTAGGGTGGAGGAGGGACATGGGGTGGATGACGCGGAGGGCTCGCCCAATGCTGATAAACCCCAGGCGAAAGGGAGCACTGAGGAGGACGAGTTGGAGGTGAACAGTGTTACCTCCTTTGAGGGAATATCGTCCAGAGGCTCAGAGGTAGCTGAGTTTTGCGGGGTAGCTAAAGAGCTAGGCCCTGTTAAGGAGGGAAAGGATAGAGAGGAGTTTAAGAGGGAAGTAATGAGTGACGAGAGTTTGAAGGAGTGGAGAGAACTAGCAGACAGAAGCGAGAGAGGGTTTTCATGGAAGAAGGGAATGTTAGTGAGAAGTATGTATGTTACCTGGGAGGAGCATAGGGATGTTGTAGTATTGCCCAAAGGTTACCGGGACAGGGTTAAGACCTTGGGGCATGACAAGAATGGGCACTTGGGTGCCGAGAAAGTAGCTCGAATAGTGGGGAGACACTTTGTTTGGCCAGGTATGGCCAAGGATATCTCGGAACACTGCCGAAGTTGTGCTCTATGTCAAGTGAAGAGCAAGCATAGGCCCAAGAGAGCGCCGGCGATAGAGCGGCCAGTTCTTGCGGAGCCCTTTGAGAGTGTGGCAGTGGACCTAGTTGGGCCTTTACCCAAAGGGAAGGGGGGTTGCAGGTACATTCTAACCTATGTGTGCCTAGCGACTAAATGGCCAGAAGCGGTTGCTCTTAGGAGTATCACCGCTAAGTCGGTAATGGAGGGTTTGTGGTCCATCTTTTCTAGGACTTCGATTCCAGAGAGAGTCTTGTCTGACCAAGGGGGTCAGTTTTGTGGGAAGGTGATGGGACAATTGAGTGAGTGGTTAGGGATTGACAAAGTAAGAACGTCTCCTTATCACCCAGAGACGAATGGTGCAGTTGAGCGAATGCACGGGACAATGAAGGGAATTTTAGGGAAGTGTATTAGTGACGGATTGGATTGGGTTGAGCAGTTGAGTTTTGTGATGTACGTGTTGAGGCAGATGCCTCACGCCGATTCGGGGTATAGCCCGTTTGATTTGGTATATGGGTTTAGGGTGAGGACGCCTTTGGATGCGTTATACCATGGGTTGTATGAGGCGGAGATGGATAAGTTAAGTGTGTGTGACTGGGTTATGAGAATGGCAGAGAGATTGGAGAGAGTGAGAGATAGTGCGGCATTAAGGGTTTCTAAGAGCCGGGAGAGTAGGATGCAATATTTGAATCGTGGGACGAAATTACGAGTGTTTAAGGTGGGGGATTTAGTTCTATACAGAGTGCCAGGCATGACTTGTAAGCTGGCCGATTCATGGGAAGGACCGTATAAAGTAGTTGAGAAGAAGGGGGCTGTGAATTATAAGATTGGGAAGATTGGGAAGGAGAAGCACGCTAAGGTAGTGCATGTGAATTGTTTGAAGGAATATAGGGAGAGAGCGTCCATTTGTAGGTTAGATGTAGTAGTAGAGGAGCAGAGTGAAGAGACCAGTATTTTGAGTGGTGTGTGCGATGGGTACAAGGAGGAAGATATCCAAGGGTTGCTAAGTGAATATGACGATGTGTTTTCTGAGGTGCCGGGGAACACGGAACGAGTGACAATGACAATTGACACTGGAGACAGTCAACCCATTCGACAGATGCCCTACTCTGTTCCATTGGGCATACGAGAGAAAGTTCGGGACGAGTTGAAGAGTTTGGAAGAGTGTGGTGTTATTGAACGTTGTGATAGTAACTGGGCCTCGCCGTTGGTTCCGGTTAGGAAGGCAGATGGAGGTATTCGTCTGTGTGTGGACTACCGCAAGCTGAACGCGGTGACGGAGAAAGAACCTTATTATATCCCTGGATTTGACGAGATGGTCGAGAAGGTGGGAACGGGGAAAGTTTTATCGAAGGTGGACTTGGCAAAGGGGTTCCACCAAGTTCTAGTGGACAGGAAGGATAGAGACAAGACGTGTTTTATTTGCCCGTTCGGCAAGTTCAGATTTATAAGAATGCCGTTCGGATTGACGAATGCGCCATCAGTCTTTCAAAGACTGATGGACGGTGTATTGGTGGGTTGCGAGGAGTTCGCACGGGTTTACATCGACGACATCCTGGTGGTGTCGCAGGATTGGGAGGCGCACCTAGTGCATCTCAGAACTTTGTTGGACGTGTTGAGACAGGCGGGTCTCACATGTAAGATGAGGAAGTGCTGTTTTGGAAAGGCAAGATTGGAGTTTTTGGGTCACCAGATTGGGGGAGGACAGATCAGCGTGCCTGCTGCTAGGGTGGACGCTATTAGGACACACCCACTACCAAAGACGCGTAAGCAGTTACGGTCATTTCTGGGTTTGGTGGGATTTTACCGATGATTCATTCGCGGGTTTCATCGATGGTCTTCGACTTTGACTCCCCACACGTCAACGGCAATGTCTAGGGTGGTGAGTTGGGCAGAGCCAATGCTGGATGCATTTCGTGGTTTATGTAATCAGCTGTGTGAGTCTGTGTGTTTGTGTGTACCTTGTGTAAGTGATGTATTTGTATTAGAGAGTGATGCTAGCTCGACGGGGGTTGGAGCTGTTCTATCGGTGGTTCGGAAGGGCGAGAATGTTCCTGTGGCGTTTTTCTCCAAACAATTGAGGGGCGCCCAAACCAGATACAGTGCTCAAGAGCTGGAAGGATTGGGAGTATTTGAGGCGATTCGCCATTTTGCGTACTTCTTGTACGGGAGGAGTTTTACAGTGGTGACAGACCATAAGGGTCTAGTAAATTTGATGACGGGACGACAGTTCAACAGAAGAATTCACAATTGGTGTTTAAAGTTGACTGAATTTGATTTCGAGGTTGTGTATCGTGAGGGATCACAGAACGTGGTGGCTGACGAGCTAAGCAGGTGCTTTGGGGAGGCCAGGGCTGATGGCGATGCCACCCATCTTCTTCCGGAGGGGGGAGATGTGGGCCTGGAGAACGGTCCACATTAAAGAGAAGAAAGAAGAGAGATTAAAGAGAAGAAAGAAGAGAGATTAAAGAGAAGAAAGAAGAGAGATTAAAGAGAAGAAAGAAGAGAGATTAAAGAGAAGAAAGAAGAGAGACTTTTGTGTTGCATGTTATTATTAAAGATTGTATCAGTGAATTATGTCGTATGTTTTATTTAGTTCTACGCACACCCGGTGGGGATGTTATTCGTGGTCACACATTTTGCTCATGCGTGTTGAGTTACAGTTGTTATCATCTGATTGGTCAAGTGGTGAGAGGCATATGCATATCAAACCCCTCACCACGTTTTGTAAAGTAGTCCATGCTTAACGTAGTTATTACAACAACGAGAGAGACATCTCTGGCTGGATTCTGGTGGCAGCGACCTTGCTGTTACCACTGTGCGCGGCGTTCCATAACCACGGTTTAGCGACGACCCCACAGTGCAGAGACGCATTTGTCATTTTGAATAACTAAATCATCTATAAAATACATTACTTCTTCAATTGGTAACTAATCTCACATTTCACATAAAATACTCCTCACAACACTTTATACTGATTGTGTATTGTGGTTTCTATCAATTTGTGTATTGATGAGATTTATGTGGATATTTTAGTTTACTAATAGTTATAATTAACACGATGTCATTGATAGAAAATGAAGCATTAACACTATTCCAGTGCAAATTATAATTATTTTCATGGAGCGTCACTCTCCATGTATTATTTTTTGGACTGATAATTAGGTTTATAAGTGTGTGTTTTTTATGGTAGGAACTTGAAGTCATAATACCTCATTAGACACATATTCTAGCGAACACCTGAGAATATTCTCAAACTTTATTTGGTTTGAAGTCATAAATGTGATGTTCTTCTTAATCACACATTGATTTCCTAAGCTAATAAGAGAGAATTATCCATAAAATTTAGATGAATTTCAAATTACATTTGATAATTGCATATTATTTTATAGCTTGAGGACCACTTCAATTTTCCATACAATTTAAAATTACTTCAGTAACTTGCATCAGTACTAATGTGTTTTGTACTCAGCCATCCCAATATTGAGTTCTCTAAGTTTTATAGCCATGACTTCAACTATTGCCGATATAATGACATAATTGGGTTAGTACTAAACTAGTCACGTCCGAAGAAAATGAACTGCCGTCAAGCGGTAGCACCATGCAAATAATTTTGTACACTGCACTAACATACATTATAAGAACACAACTGTTATTAGTTTATTATATGGAATACAATACACTGGAGTATACAAGAATGATGACTGTTGTTACTTTTTGCCTCCCCCATGCACACCCTATGTTTGCCACTTTTTCTTCAGAAACACAATGGCTTATTGACTGTATGATTACATAATAGCCTATTATTTCACAATATTCAGACAACAAATTCTTATGCAATTAACTTAGAACATGTAGCTGAAGATGCCACTTCAAAATAACATAATTGTATGTCACAGCAGAGCAGCAATATTCTAATATGCTGATTCATGACTATCATAAAAAAAATCCTAAGAATAATTTGGCAGGCCTAAGCCTTACTTCACCCCAATTGTGTTCTCAGTAGGTGTGAATCTACCATCTGTATCGATAGTTTGACACTGGCATAGAACGCTCAGATACATTAACTGATATAAACAATGGTGGACACAGTTCCATTTAAATATCTTCCAGTAATACCTAGAATATTGGATATTTCCTGTTTTATTATATCTATAGTTTATATACTACCATTATTTTATGACGAAATATTGACAAGGCTTTGTCTTACTGAAAATGATTAAAGTCTGACCAAAGATTTGTTTTTGTTACATACATACATTTAGATATTCTTGCAATGTTATTTTTAGGTATGACCCAGTATCTCACATTATCACATAGTGTTATCTCAATGTTGTATTGCACCAGCTCATTACCCTAGCAGTTATAGCAACCTGTCTGGCTTACCAGTTTTGAAGGTTTTTCAGCTACCTTCCACTAGTGTGGCCTACCCAACCAAGGTTAGAGCAGCTGCTAAAATATCAGCTGGGGGTGTGGGAAGCCCCTAGAGAGTAGTAAGCCAACTTTATACTAAGAGTCACCAACAAACTGTGGTAGTGAAGATATCTAGCATGGAATAAACAATATTACACTTGTCAGATTGATATGGCTCGATATTTCACTCTCAGGCTTTATTTTCACTCACCTCTGGCTCTTGAAAATAACTTTGTGAAAATAAGTTAGCCTGCTCATGAAATATTTTGCCATATCACACTGGATCATGTAATAAGTACTATATATTATATATATTATGTATACATTTTTTGACTTCATTTTGGATGAGAAATTATAAGAATTAAAGCACAATTTTGGTTTCACTTGAGTATGTACTAAGTCTATTGTATATTACATGATTATTATACAAAATGCTTTAATTTTATAATTTGAAAATGAAAGTATGGGTCTATAGTGTAATAGCAAAGTGTTTATAATTCATTTTATTAACTATCTATTATCTGATAAAACTGAGAAATATATTAAACGCTTTAAACAGTGAGAAAATAATAAGTGGTTACAAAGTATATAATTGCAAATTTATAATACACAATCAAATAGAATATGATACTTTAACTGATAGCACAACTATCAGTGCATTGTTACGTTAAATTTTACAAGTTTTTTAAACATTATAGCTTCCCACAATTTTACTCAAGTGTGGTGTTTACTCCTCATGATAAATGGATCAGTATACATTTTTATAATACGAAAATCATGATTAGTGATAAATAGTTTAAAAATTTCTGTGTATTATTCTACATCAAGTAGCTATGGCTAATATTATGTTATAATATACATTGAGGTCAATAAATTTATTTTTCATTGCTTAAACAATTCATTATCACAGTTATTCTTTGACAATCCGTTTCATATTTTTATTATAAGTTGTATCATTGGCCTTCCTATGTTATACATGCAGGTAGCTAGCAGGATTAGTAAACTCTTCAACTGCACAACAGATTAGAACAATCTTATGTAGTATAAGCGAAATGAACCTACAATCCCAACGTTTATTCCTACACCAAAGTTATCAGTGAAATATACATGTACACATGCAGCAACAACTAATCTCAATATGTGAGACTTGGATTTGCAGGTAAAACAGGATTCAGTTCCCTACCTAAAACCAATAGTATATTTTAAGATATATCAATAAACTATAGTTTCATATCTTATGCATATTAAATGTATTCACTTCCTTATTCAACTTAGTTTGTATAAAGAACTTCACATCAAAGCCAGGCAAACAACCCTGTATAAGTTCAGAAGAGTGATAAAACAGAAATAAAACATCAAATGGTGTTTGCAATCTGTTAGCATTTTTTATTTAAGTTAGTTTGTTAAAAACAGACAAACAATATTATGTTAGTCTCCCATTTCTAAAATATTTTGTAAGTCGTTTTCACATCATATTTATAGTTTTGTTCGTATTCAAACAATGATTGGTCAGTAAAAAAAAATATATATTATATACATACACACTGAAATATTCTTACAATTACAGACCACATCATTTATTATTATGGTGATAATTAGAGTGTAGCAACTCTATAATATATGCAATATAGTTGAGCATGCTAGTTCACATGCCATTGCATTGAAGTATGTGACAAATTTATCTTCTCTTGACAGAATCATACATTTTCATTTATAGTGAATTCTGTATAATATTTCCCCATCAAAGTAATATCTTGGGGTGAAATGTGTCTATGCTGTTCACTATTAACATACACATTAGTCCAAGAAAATTAGAACACATCACTGTGTATGCGACTGATATTGACTTCTACAACTATTTTCTTATTTTCTTTGTAAGCCTTAAAATTAATTGTCAAACAAACATACTTGAACAGACAATAATAGTAATTAACTTCTGAAGTAGAAACAAATGGTAGTTTACCTTTTCTTGATGTGTTGGTCAGTAGGTTTGATGATGGCACAATGAAGACTAGTGTTCACCGAAAATCAACACACACAGATAGGTATATATCTTACAATTCCAACCATGCCCCACATGTGAAGAAAGGTATTGTAAAATGTTTAGTTAGAAGAGCTTACAATCTATCGAGTGAATCCTCCTTAAAGAATGAGATAGACCATGTTAGAAGTGTTTTGTCAATGAATGGTTATCCTAGAAGTATTGTGGATAAAGTGAAAAGTGAGCTAAAGAAGTAAAAGGAGCAGGTTGACACAACTAAACTCAATGAAGATCCAGTAGCAACAGCAATTATTCCATATGTTTCAACAATGAGTGAGAGAATAAGAAAGATACTCTGGGATTATGGAATAAGGACTTCTTTCAAAACCAAAACCACTTTGTCAAGTCTTCTCACAAAAGTAAAATATCCTACTTCAAATGAGAACAAAGTAGGAGCTGTGTACCAAATCCTGTGTGAATGTGGAGATTTCTATATAGGTGAATCAGGAAGAGCGCTAGGCATTAGAATTAAAGAACACAAATCAGCCTGTGAACATGGATATTTCACCAAATCACCACTGGAAGAACATGTATGGTAAGAAGGGAGTCATGTGATTCATTGGAATCAAGTAAAACTTTTGGATATTTCGCAAGGCATGGTTGAGAGAAAAGTAAAAGAAGCCATCTACATAAATATGTCACCCAACAACTTAACCATGAATAGGGACTCTGGAATGGAGCTTTCCCCTTTAGTATTGAGAGCAGCCAGAGGCCACTCACATAAATAAACAAGAATCAACCTTAGGCAATATATTGCATTTTGTCAAGCATCACCCTTAGGCTAATTATAGCATTTTTGTTTTTTTATTTTTATAAATCAGCCCTGATGATGGCAGAAGCAGTCTGCTGAAACATGTTGGCATTAAAAATGAATTGTTTGGTATAAAAAATCAAATTGGTATAACATGAACTATAACCAGCAAGAAAAAACTTTAAAATAGTAAAGTAGTTGACGAGTTTTAACACACTGCTCAAATATTGCTCACATAGCTTATCAGTTTCCTCCATTACTCTTTGCTTTTACTTCTACAACTCCCTGCAGATTTTAATTAGTTTGTGTTTTTTATAGCAGAAATCCTGAAAAAGAACCCGACAATTTATTCGACAATCCACAATTTAAGCAGTGATATATCTTTATAATACAGTATTGTTATTTAGTTTATGCATTTACAGCATCAACGTACACAACTGAAAATGATTATAAAAGTCAAACTACTGTTTGTATTCCTGAGTATATATTTAATGTAATACAAATAACATTAATGATGAACTTTTTTGTAGAATTTTTTTGAATGAGGAACTAAGTCACGATCTAGCTAAAAATCTCTTTAAAATAGGATTGTATGAAAAGTGGGCATAGATTGCACAGCATTGAACTGTAGCTCAATGCATCATCTATGATTTTAGGGGAAAAATATTATTCAATATAGACTAGTAGTATAGTACTAATTGCACAATAAACTATATACATTGTTTCTTAGTAATGTGTTCATTCATAGTATTATAGTATGTTTTATTTCTAAAGTATAAACAACTTGATGAGTCTCTGGAGCAAATTACAGGAGAATAATCATTATGAATGAATATACAAATATTTGAATTTTTTCAATAATCTTCACTAATTAAAGGATTTGTTGTAAGTTTGTTAAACATGCAATCACATCCTTTGCCTCAATCAAACAAATTTGTATTAGCTAAACTAACAATAATATAATAAATAATTAGCGATTTTTGTTACCATACTATAAACAAACTGTAAAAACACAAAATATTTATTATGACATATTATCAAAAACAAAGTCAGTGAATTATTTTTGTACACTTTCATAAAGTGGAGTAGGACTACACTGTGTGTGATACAGTGGAATGATCTATTTTCTCTATAATGTCATAATAATGATTAGTCTCACAGTTGAAGTCATCAGTTGGTGGAGTAGAAATGACATTAACTACACCATATGATACATTGTTGTCATACTGAAGAGAAACCTATAATGTGAAAATAATCACTAATTTTTTTTCTGCAAGAAAATTATTTTTCACTTCATTTATATTAATTATATATATTAGATGATTGAATATCAGCTTATTATTATTAAAAAACCAAATTAAAGTGACTAACTTCTGGTTATTTAGGTATAATGTATTTTGAAATATTTATTGACATAATACAGAATCAGAATTTTAACGTATTCTTCTGTGTGTAATAATATTAAAGCTAGTTAGTATTATTCAACAATTTACTATGTACAAAACTAACTTTTCTATTTTTGCAAATATAAATGAAATTATTTCAATAATTTACATAGGCAATGCATGTTGAATATCACAGTATAGTCAATTTTCAAGACAAAACAAAAAAAATCAGTTTAATTGGCATAAGTAGCTAGAATTGTTTTCTACATACGTACGTACATCTTTAGTTTCAGATTTTCTTGCATCAGATCTTCATACAAGTAAATTTTAATAAATTATTGACATATAAATTTGTTTGATACTTACTTTCCTCTTGTTCTACATGAAAACTTATCTATTGACAAAACAATCATTCATGTAATAATAATCCTTGCCATATCATTGTATCTTACCATTTCTGATTAAAAGTACAAAAGTGACAAAAAACACCAGCGATACTATTATAAAAACAGGTACCAGTACTCCAACTGTTACAGATGTAATAAAAATGTTATTATTATCCATTGTTGCTAAACTGAAAGTTGTAGTTTCCACAGCTACGTAAAAACATTGATAGTATGCATTATAGTTACCACAACTAATTGTATTGGTATTTCTGACCTTTTACAGTTAAGCATGAGGAAATGAAGTGAACATACAATTGTTGTATTGAAATCACATCATCTCCATTGATATCAGTGACAGTGAGGTTATATTTTGTCTTGACATCAATACTCACTATCTCATAATTCTTTCCTGCTATTAATCCATTGATATTAATATTAGTTGATGATAATTCATAGGAACATCCAGTATTTTTACATCCTATGTATAGTCACAATATATGTTATATATTCCAGTCCTCATTGTAGAACAAATATTAACTCCTTCAATATCATTTGCACTTAATGCAGAATAATGATTCAGAATGAAATGTGAGGTCAAGCAACTATAATTAATTGCTGAGATTCAAACAATGCTGTTCAACGAGCTGTTAGATATACAGTCGAACCTCCCTACAACGGGACTCCGAGAAGCGGTCAGACTCTCAACAACGGTCAGACTGTTGGGAACGGAGTATTTTCTGCATGTTTGTAATGGATTTTATGACTCCAAGTAACGGTTGACTCTCTACTCCGGACAACGGCCAAGTTGTGTGCCCCAAAATGTAATGTCTTGTACAAAATTTACTTCTTGGGACGGCCAGTTAGCCACACCCAACTTATTGATGCCTCCATTTTGCCTAGCCTTTCAATTTTAGCTTGCCACCTAACTAATTTATGACTTGTGTGCCTTTCAATTTAATAAAAGACATAATACTAAATGAATGCTAATACTAATTTTACATTCATTACAGATGTCCCTCTATTAACTAGTTCTCTCATTCGGCAGACATAAACAGGTGGGCCGAACACGCGGTAGATACAGGGCACTTCCAGGCCATAACCGGCGCCTTTGTTCACTCTCTCTCCTTGGACCACAGCTTGTGCTATCTACTGGATCCACGTCAACATGCGAATCAGAGAAAACTTGAATTGAATTCTGGACATTGAGTGAAAAGAGGAGCCCTGGACTGATCCATAGACAGATCCATTTAAAAGAAGCTTGTTGCTTTTACCTTTAATGTCCTTTGGGTTTTCCCCAGAGGAAATCAAAGACTTTCTCTCCTTTAAGAGAATACTCTCAGAGTTTCTCTTTGAAGGGGTCATATAAGGTTTAATATACACCTTTGATTTGGTCAATTTACTTCGGTTGGATAGGATTACAGACACTTCAGTTGTTCTCAACAACTTCACAAGTAGAGGTCGAGGCCTTACATGAGAGGGGCTATATTTACCCATTCTCGTGCAATCTCTAACAGAAAGCTTAGAGATATCAGGCATGAGTGAAGATAATACTGATATCACTTGCTTTTGATCACTGTCTAACCTAACCTGATGTGAAGTGCCTTGAAGACATTCATCAATATCGTATATCACTAAGCTAAACTTACGTTCCCATATATTTACAAATTCTGCGCATCTTCACTTGCACATACAGTTTCTCTTCTCTTTACTGTCATTATGGAATCTCATTCCATTCCAGCTGACTGGAAGGTACACAAATTATTTCCTCTCCACAAGAAAGGAAGTGTATCTGAAGTTAGCAACTACAGGCCTATTTCTCTCCTAAACATTCTTCATAAAGTACTAGAATTAATAGTCTAAGATAATAGATTTTATATATCCAAAAATTTCAAAGACACAATTTGGTTTTATCAGAAATAGATCCACTCTTCAACAACTTCTTACTTCAGTTTTCAATTCTGTGGAGTCAAAGCGACACACAGAAATTGTGTTTCTTGATTTTGCCAAAGCCTTTGATTCAGTCCCCCACAATGAACTTCTGTATAAACTTTGGCTAACTGGCATTACTGGTCCTCTTTGGTTACTTTTCAAAGATTACTAACAAAATAGAAAGCATTTTGTTGAGGTTGAAGGGTGTAAATTTGACTTACTTCCTGTCAAATCAGGTGTACCTCAAGGTAGTGTACTTGGACCTCTGCTTTTTCTTATTTATGTTAACGACATCTGCTCTTTTTCGTCTGTGTTTTTATTTGCTGATGATGCCAAACTTATTGCCTCTCTAAACTCTGCAAGTGAGAATTTAGCTCTTCAAAAGGCTCTTGACAATTTATTGTCATGGTGTCAATCTTGAAAACTTTCTTTAAATACTTCTAAATGTGCATACATGAACGTCTCCCTATCATCATCTACTAACAACAATTACACCATCGGTAATGATACAATTAAAACAGTGACTCAACAGAAAGATTTAGGTATTTTAATCTCTGATATATAGTTTATCTTGGTCTGTCCACATCAAAGAAATATGCAGCAAAGCTTATCGGTCTCTGTATTTAATTAGGCGAACAATTCCTTGCACATCACCCATTAACATTAAGAAGTCCCTCTATCTATCACTTGTAAGATCTCAGCTGACCTACTGTTCCCAGCTATGGTTTCCCAACAAAATACAAGACATTATCTTATTGGAAAGAGTTCAACGGCGTGCAACTAAATACATTTTAAATAATTATAATATTTCTTACAAATTAAGACTTATTCATCTCAATATTTTACCACTAATGTACTACCTACAATTACTAGACCTATTATTTTTTGTTAAATGTCTTAAGAATCCGTCTGATTCATTTAATGTATTTAATCACGTCACTTTTCATTCTGGGTCCACAAGATCTTCATCTAATCCAAAAAACTCCGAAATAAGGTCAAACTCTCTACAAAGGCCAAAGGGTTCGTCCCCATGCATGGCTGTTGTTCGGAGGTTCGACTGTAATAGTTAAATTGTAGACTGATTTTATGCTTAAGCCCGAAATTATAACTGTCGACACTGAGTTAGATAAAATGAATTCTGATGACAATGTGGGCAGACTAGAATTTAGACTTTGAAGCAAAGCAAACAACCAAATGTTGCCATCTGGTGAACAATCTGACATCTAAACATTTTAAAAAGAAAAAGAAAATCAGCGTCTATCATATTGTATATAAATACCTGTATAGTCAGATTTAATGAGTAGGAGTCCCCCACTCTAAATAATGAATACTCAATGTCATTTGTAGATGGTATGTAAGGTAGAGTCTTGTTTACACATGAAGGTGGACTTTGTCCTACTATATTAGTAGCTGTGATACACATGGTAAAGGGATCACATGACCTTATTCCTTCCAGTGTGAAGTTATAGGAGTCAGTATCAGTCACATACTCAGTGATGTCTTTCAATTGACTTGGACTCAAGAATGTGAGAGTAATAGTGAAATTAACAGATACTGTAGGAATGATTCTATAATCCCATGATGTCATCAATGAAGAACTGTTTAAAAATACACTCAATTCAGTTGGAGGATCTGGAATTCCTAAAATAAGTGTAAAAGGATTATAGTACAAGCATTTAGTAAGAAACTTACAGCATTTTTCTTATCTAGTTTATAAATAACAACTTTATAAGTGAATAACTGTGTCTTTATTTTTTCACATAGTTAAAATTGTTATAATAAAAATGTATACATATAAAGTGATGAACTAAATATTATTTTCTCGTTCACTTGTTGATTTTTTTTTTTTTAAAGAGGTTCAGCTAATCATGCCTCATTTCTTGAAATCATTAACAATTATATAAAAATGAAATATTTTCCATTACTGATGTTACCTTGATTTTTATAATGCATATAACGTAATAGGTCACCTTTTAAGAAACTGTTCAATATACATTATGAATATACTCAATGTTTGGAAAAAATATTAAACCAAATGAAACATCTATAACATGAATATAGAAGAATACTGTTAAGATTATGTATGTGGAAAGAAACATTCATTATTGTTGCTTAGTAAAGAATCTTATATTGAAACAAATCATATCAATGCAGTTAATACTAACAGTTAAAATGAGTCATTTACTCTGATAAAAACATTCAGGACACATGATTAAAACCATTCCCTACATTTTTTCACAACCTAAGAAAATGGTGGATTGCTTACTAGAGAGTATAGTGTAAAACAAAGGCATCGTAGTTTATAATACTTTCAGCAGCTTAACACAATATATTATATATATAACACGCCAATTATCCTTTAAACTTTCCTGTGTACTCTCATGTACTATTAAAACTCAGACATCATATATTATATAGTGTGTATTGGAGAGGTCTTGCAAAGGTAAATTATAGTTTTTCATTATTAGGACATTGTAATTATTAAGAAAGTCTGGCATTATTAGTATGTGCATAAAACATGATTCTATATTATTACACAACATAACTATGTGTTTGTCTGGGATTCCTTTCCCAGACAGTCAAAACATTATATGTGTTTATTTCCTTCCCTTATCCCTCCATTTTTTCTTATTGTATATATGCGTATTCCATTTCCTTTGTGACGACCATTTCCATCTCTAAATCCCTCTTAAATTATATTCATATCCATCCGCATCCCATTCCACCCCACATTATGTTGTACTGTATTTAGTTGTCTGTAATTCTTAATGATACTTGTTGTTTACCTCTGACGCACTCGTACATACCAGCCGCGAGATAGTTGCGCACCTTTTTTGCTCTGCTCACAAGACTGCAAGCTACACGGCCAGCGGTTGCGTGAGTTCTAGAGCCGCGCCGCGTTAAGCAAACACCTGGTCCTTCGAACCGTCCAACACCTGCTGGGGACGATCCTTTCCCCTTCATTTTGTTGACGATCCTTTCCCCTACATATTTTGGTCCTTCGAACCCTGAGACGAACCCGCCATTGCTCTCCAGCTGTGAAGTCTTCTCCGAGACGCCATTACGGACTTCTTCTACGAGTAAGAGGTCACCTCTCCATCCACTGACACTTCGGACTCGTTAGAGGCAATCAACGTTTATTGTTACCTCTTGACCGGACAACATCAGCATTCGACTTAGCCGTTTTCCAGCCTTCTGCTTCACTCTATCCTTTAGTGATGTCTACAGACTCTCTACATGCCTCCAAGTCGACCAAGCCAAGCGCCGCCGCGCCAACAGGAAAGGGCAGATCACGAAGCTCAAGAATCGTGTTCAGGACCTGCGGGCGCGCCAACTGGAGGATTACGCCGCAGAATCCTTGGTGGACCTTCAAGAAGAATTAAAAACACAAATTGCGGAATACAATTATCAGCAGCAAATCATCGACGAACTCATCATCAACCATTCAGATGTCTTACCTGAGGACGAGACAGAGCTAGACAGGACGGAGGAATCCTTCATAGCCTTCAAGTCTTCACTGTCAGCCCTCATCAAGGCGAGACTCCTTTGGGACGAGTGTGCAGCCTTACAATACAGGGTCGACGACGAACTCTCCAATCCCAGCCCAAACTCTGCCAGCTTTCGTGCCACTGCGGAGAAACTGGACACCCAGTACGCCTCCATCGCTGCTCCTGCCCGTCCTCTCTTCAAGGCCTTCCCTCCACTCAAAGATCCAGTCATGGCTCTTGAAGACAGCATGAAGAAGCTTCGGCACATCGTGCGCGAAGCTGATAAGGTCCCCTCTGCAATCCCACCCACTCCAGCTTCATCCCCGCCCACTCCGACTGCTACAGCCACCTCCCACTCCACACTGCACATCGAAGTCCCATCGTTCGACGGCAACCCGGAGAAATGGGAGCAGTTCGAGTCGCTCTTCACCTCCACTGTCAGGACGAGAGCTAAGGGCTTCTCCCCCATGGAGATCCGAGGTCTGCTACGATCAGCGGTCAAGCCGGACCGTGCTCGGCGCATCCTAGACAACTTGCCTTCCACCACCTGTGACCTAGACGAAATGATTGCTGAACTGAGGTCCATCTATGGGTCAGCCAGCGTCATGTGCCCACTGCTGGCGAAGAAAATCCAGAGTGTCAACAAACTTGGGTTTGATTATGCTAGTCTTACCTCATTTTATGACCATTTTTGTCTGCCTTGGCAGAGATTTGTATCCATCTCAGGTGACAGCCTCTCCAACTACCTCGCGGTAACTGCTGTGGAGCTCATGACGGATCCGTGTCGTGATGAATGGCTCCGCACTACAGACAGCACCAAGGTTCCGTGTATGGAGGACATCAGTGCATTTGTCAAGCGCTGGATGTTAAAGTTCCCTGACTCCAACTCCTCGGCTCCACCGTCAGCCTCTCCATCCATTTCCATTCCATCCCAGCCATTCCGAAAGAAGGTCCCTGAACAGCCTCTGCCCAGGAAACCACTCCCTGGCTGTCCTGCATGCAACCAGTCTCACGGTCTACTGCGCTGTCCCACCTTCAACGCAATGGACACGGAAAGGAGGAATAAGTTGGTAAGGGACCACAAATTGTGTCTGAATTGCTTTTCCTCACAGCACGGGTTCAGACAATGTCCCGGACGTTTCTCCTGCAAAACCTGTGATGGGCGCCATCACACAATGTTGCACCGAGACAACGCCTCCAAGGTCACTCCAGCCACACCTCCATCTCCAGCTACAGCCACACCTTCAGTTTTATCCTTGACAGCTGCCACCACCACTCCAATCCAATCAGAGTCAAGGTTCCTGCTGACGGCTACTGTCACCCTGAAGAACGACAGCAACACTGTGATTGCCCGAGCAATCCTCGACACAGGGGCTGCCATCAGCTTTATGACGGAGTCCACCGCCACTGCCCTGAAGCTGAAAAGGCGCCACACACCTCTCCAAGTCACGGGCACAACAGGTGAGAGTCAATGTAAATTCTCAGTGTCTACCCAACTACACTCACATGATCTCTCATTCACCTCCGATCCAATACAATTCACTGTGTTGCCCAAGTTGCCCACACTCCAGGTCCCACCCAACCGGAAGGAGCTTCTGGAACATCCTACCTTCCGGTCTTACAAGTTGGCGGATCCAGAACTCGGGGGTCGCGTTGATCTACTCCTAGGGGTCACCGACTCGCTGTCACTCTTCACGGGAGAAGCCTTGCGAGTTCAGGGTCTGCTAGCTTTGCCCACCCAACTCGGCCTCTGCATCTCAGGTCCAATGCTGAATGCAGAACCACCTCTGGCACTGATGGCTACCGTCCCACCTACTGACCTGCAACAGAATCTCGGCAAGCTGTGGGAGCTAGATCAGGTTCCGGAAGCTCCAAAGTGGTCTCCAGAAGACCAAGCTGTCCTCAACGAATTCCAACAGACTCATCAACGAATAGAGCGAAGATTCTCTGTCTCTCTCCCTCGTGTTTCCGATCCCCCACCTCTGGGAAACTCTCGCCGGCAGGCAGTCAGCCGCCTGTTGGCTAACGAACGTTCCTTAGCAGCCAAGGATAAGCTGACTGCCTTCCAATCAGCAGTTCGAGAGTACATCGACATGGGCCACGCCCACATCATTCCCCGTCACCAGCTCCACGATTTAACCCATTTCTACCTGCCGGTGCACGGGGTGTTCAAGGACTCCTCCTCCACAACCAAGGTGCGAGCAGTCTTTGACGCCTCTGCCCGGTCAAGCTCCGGCTTTTCCCTCAATGACCAACTCCTACCCGGCCCCAACCTCTACCCTCCCCTTCAAGACATTCTCCTCCGTTTCCGCCGCTTCCCTATCGGGATGTCAGCAGACATCTCAAAAATATTTAGGGAAATTCTCCTCAACCTCCCTGAACGCAACTTTCACCGCTTCCTTATGAGAGACCGGGAAGGACATATCACTGACTGTCGCATGGATCGCCTTACCTTCGGCGTCAAGTGTTCACCGTTCCTGGCGACTCAAGTGCTCCACACCCTTGCCCAGCTGCACACTTCCTCCCACCCCGCCTCGTCCTCGGCCATCCTTGAAAATATTTATGTCGATGACTTTCTGTCGGGAGCCATTGATGTAGAATCCGCAGACTCCCTGAGGAGGGAGATCTGTGATCTCCTGAGCCATGCTGGGATGGTCCTGAGGAAGTGGCGCAGCAACTCCCCTGCCCTCCTTGCCCTCATTCCCGACGACCTCCACGACCCCTCCTCTTCCATCCCCCTCCAAGACCCCAGCCTATCACCCAAAGCCCTCGGAGTCCATTGGGATGTCCAGACTGACTCTCTACATGTTTCGATCCCAGATGTACCGCCATCCACATCCTCTGTTACCAAACGGTCTATCGCCTCAGCAACAGCTGGGGTGTTTGACGTCCTAGGGTTGTTCGCCCCCGCTATCCTTCCCGCCAGAGTCCTATTCCAGGAGACATGGAAACGTGCCCTCTCCTGGGATGAACCTGTGCCTGACGACATGGCTTCCTCTTGGTGCACCTGGGTGGAGGATCTCCACTCAGTGAATGGCCATGCCATTCCCCGCAGAATCTCCTGTTCTGCGGGTGTCTGCTCTGAGGAGCTACATGGGTTTTGCGACGCATCCTCCTATGCGTATGGCGCTGCCATCTACCTTCGCTCCACACCACCGGAAGGATCCACTACCACCTCTCTCATCACAGCCAAGTCGCGTGTTTTGCCGGTACGCCCAGTCACTATCCCGAAGGCGGAGCTGCTGGGGGCCCACCTACTCGTGAAGCTCATCCATCACACCTGTGCAATCCTGCACATTCCCCTCTCGCACGTCCACGCCTGGACGGACAGCGAGATTGTCCTGCACTGGTTGCCGAAGACACCTCCACAGCTCGAGAGGTTTGTCGCGAATCGAGTCTTCGCCATCCAGCAGCTCCTGCCTTCCGTCCACTGGCATCATGTACCAACAAACTCCAACCCTGCTGACTTGGCAAGCAGAGGCGTCCGTGCGCCGGACCTGGCCATGTCAGCACTCTGGTGGTCAGGTCCGCTATGGCTCGCCCTGCCTCCAGATCAGTGGCCACATTCTCCAATCTCCAAGCCGTTTGTTCCTGCGCTGGTCGCATCCATCCGTCCTCCCCCATCTCCTCCTCAGCAGTTGTTGAACTTTGTCAAGTCCTTGTGGAGTAGGTACTCCTCCTTTTTCCTCCTTGTCCGTGTTTGTTGTCTTTTGTTCCGTTTTTCCCACAACTGCAGGTCCAGCTCTGATCTCCGTCGCCATGGCCCCATCTCCTCCGAAGAAGTTGAACATGCCAAGTTCACACTCTACCGCCTGGCGCAGACTGAGTCCTTCAATGATGTCTTCTTCTATCTACGAAAAGACACTCCCACCCCCAAGAACCACTCCCTCGCTCGATATCTGCTCACACTCTCCAAACATGGTCACTTCCAGGCTCATAGCAGGATCCGTGACCCTGACACTCCTACCCAGCCGGTCCTCCTCACCGTGCTTCCAAAATCGTCCACCCTTACCAAACTCCTTCTCCGTACTCTCCACATTGCCTACTCCCATGCTGGAGTCTCCGCCATGCTCTCCATCATCTCCCACACTTACCTCATCCCGTCTCTACGATCTCTCCTCAAGCAGGTTAGCAGATCCTGTGTAGTGTGTCAAAGGGCCTATGCTAGACCCCTGGCACATTGCATGGGCCTGCTGCCTTCCGTCCGCACCACCCCAGCCCCGCCCTTCACCCACACCGGCATCGACTTTGCTGGCCCCTTCACCTTGCGTACTGGCCACACGCGGAAGCCTGTCTACCTTAAGGCATACGCAGTGGTCTTTGTGTGCATGGTGACAAGGGCCGTGCATTTTGACCTCGCCTCCTCACTTTCCACCACCGAGTTCCTTGCCACCCTAGAGAGGTTTGTGGCCCGCCGAGGTGTTCCTTCCTCCATCCACTCGGACAACGGGTCAAACTTCTTGGGGGCCCGGGAGGAAATCCGGGAGCTCCAACGATTCTCCGGAAATCCAGCCACCCAAGACACCATCACACAGTTTGCTACAAAGCATGACATCACCTGGAAACACACGCCTCCCAGGTCTCCCCACTTTGGGGGACTCTGGGAGGCTGCCGTAAGGAGCATGAAAACTCACCTTAGGAAGACTACAGGAAAGCAGCCCCTCCGATGGGACGAGCTCTACTCCGTGCTGGTCGAGGCGGAATCCATATTGAACTCCAGACCTCTAGCTCCGATCAGCACGGAGGAGGCAGCTGACTTCTCATTCGTCACTGCAGGCCATTTCCTAATAGGGAGGCCACTCAAGGCACCGCCCTCGAAACAGCCATCAACCAGCCCCATCAGCCATCTCAGACGCTGGAATCTTGTCACTCGTCTGAAGGCAGACTTGTGGAAGAAGTGGTCCGCATCCTACCTGTCATCCATCTCACAACGATCCAAGTGGTTCCGTCCCAGCCTCCAACTCCGTCCCGGTGACATCGCATTTGTCAAGGATGAAACCTTGAGGACCCGGGACTGGCCGATTGCTAAAGTAATCAAGACATATCCGGGCGACGACGGAGTCGTCCGAGTTGTGGACATCATATGCCGAGGTACGACCTATCGTCGTCCGGTAGTCAAGCTGGTCCTTGCTCTGACAGACGACGAGATCGACGCCAACCGTTCCCAAGCTGAAGACGCCTCTTCATCAACTCCATCCACCTGAAAAACTTCATCTTCCATCCCACCCGGGGAGTATGTCTGGGATTCCTTTCCCAGACAGTCAAAACATTATATGTGTTTATTTCCTTCCCTTATCCCTCCATTTTTTCTTATTGTATATATGCGTATTCCATTTCCTTTGTGACGACCATTTCCATCTCTAAATCCCTCTTAAATTATATTCATATCCATCCGCATCCCATTCCACCCCACATTATGTTGTACTGTATTTAGTTGTCTGTAATTCTTAATGATACTTGTTGTTTACCTCTGACGCACTCGTACATACCAGCCGCGAGATAGTTGCGCACCTTTTTTGCTCTGCTCACAAGACTGCAAGCTACACGGCCAGCGGTTGCGTGAGTTCTAGAGCCGCGCCGCGTTAAGCAAACACCTGGTCCTTCGAACCGTCCAACACCTGCTGGGGACGATCCTTTCCCCTTCATTTTGTTGACGATCCTTTCCCCTACAGTGTTTATGAAATGAATACAAAGTAAAATAATAAAAACAATAGAAAAAATTATAATTAATTTTTGCTATAATAATTGCTAAAGGATACTATAAAATATTATTTTAATCATGGATACGACCACTATATTTGGAGTTTGGTATAAAGTCCATATGTTGAAACATAATACTTGATTAGATAAACTTGATTAATTCCCCTCCCTCACTCACCTACACCTTTATCCTCACTCATGGTAACTGATGTTGTACTCTAGAATACATTGAATTTATATGTAGCTAGCTGTTTCTATAGGCAAAAACTTAGGCTGATTTTCTATTCATCAGCCACTGCTTGATGAATTTTACTGTATGATATTCTTAAACATTTTCTGTGCTACAAATTTCACTTAATTATTTTCATGAGCTATATCTGTGACCCAGCGTAAAAATGAAGATAAAAATAACAACTATAAACTAACTACTACATACTCAACTTTTGTACTACTAGTGTAATATGCTAGTATTATTGTCTTGATATATTGCTTGATGACAATACTTCTTATGTTTAGCTACTACCTTCCCATAGTGATCATTGTCTGATAGCTTAATGACATGCTATAGCTAAAAGCATGATAAGTAAGAGGCAAATAAAACTGGCAATAAAAAAGAAAAAGGTTAATTATAAGGAGCAACAAAGAATAGCAAAATAAGATGTATAAAGATGATTTGGACACAAACTACATAAAACACAAATTTGTGACCCTGGTTAAGGAAAGACAAGGAAAACGTCTCTCTAACGTAATTGACTAACATTTATATTGATATTATATTTTATATCAATGCTAAGTAAGACAATTATGATAGTGACTGCTGTGGATTACAAAAAGAAGCAATGATTATTATTGTTGCAACTATTTGCACATCATTATTTTCTATGCCCACTTCATTATAAAATTACATATCTATCAATATAATGTAATTTCAATTTTATGTAATTATTCACCAAGCTCACGAGGTAAATTTATAACAATTCATCAATTAATAATATATGAGTGACTAAAAGAACATAGCTGGTTTGCTACTCACATGAAATTTTACCAAGGCTCATCGGGACAAAATTAAACAGTTATTCATGAGAAATATCATCAGGATAATAATGAGCAATGATACATACTACAGTAGACCCTCTCTAATCCTTACTACCTGAGACCAAGAGGGTGTTATAATTAGTGACATGTTTGGATTAGAAAAAATATAGAATAAATTATTAAATATAAATATAAATCCTTCGCCATTGTAATTGTTCATAACCATCTCTGGCTGACCTTGCCTATATCTTTATGGTTTTCACCTGGTTAGAATCAGCGAGCAAAATTTTAAGAATATCCTCTAAATTGCTTTGGTCAAATATTTATTAATAATTTCAACATAGAAATAAAATAATTAAAATTGGAAGAACCAACCAGACAAGCTATAATAAATCACGTTGTTTGGGTAACATCTTTAAAATTAACAACCATTTGTAACAGCTTTTTGACATTATAGCTACTAACATAATCTAATCTAAAGTGCTTGCTACTTCTAAACTGGCCTTGCTGCACAACATTATTTGAATGACTGTAGACTGCTTAATTACGATTTTCGTATGTGACATTGTCAATACTTCAGATCAAGTCATTTTTCGTCTTAAAGTGATTTATTTAGTATATTTTCCTAAATATCATGCTAGCAATACATTAATATTACTAATCATAATACCAGGAATACCAGACTCTTCATTAAATAATGGTCTGAAGCTCAGTTTAGTTCCATTCTTCAGAATTACGCCCCATCTATCTATAGCTCCTTCAACTTGACATGTGATATTCTTCTGTGTGTTGACAGGAACATAGAGTGGGCCAATTGGCGTAATTTCAACTACAATTAAAAAAACATGTGTAATTAACAAAATTGAGTTTAAGAAGGCATCATAATTATTTCTATTCATTATTCTATGTTCTTATTTCTTAATTATGTCCAAGAGTTTAAGTAAAGATTTGTTTTAGTCCACAGGACATTAATTTAATAAAGTTGAAAGAAAGTGAAATATGATAGCATTAGTTATAATGTGTTTAATAGCAAATTTTTCCAGTTCTAATGGTCATTATATCAATTTAATTCAATCTTAATCCAATGCTTCTACTTCTTTGCTAAAGTCCTCTTCAAGGGTCAATAAGGTCGATCCCTGAAGAGTACTTCGGCAAGAAGTTGTATCATCAGGTCAAATTTTTATTAAACATATATTGGCTGTTAGAACTGAGAAATTTGCTATTATCATAATTATTTCGGCCGAGATGACAGTATCATAACGTGTATTATAAAAAACAAGTTATTTAATTTATGAAACAGTATAAGAAACTTTACTCACGTAAACATTTGAACACTAAAGCCACTACTTAAATGAAAGGACAGCTGCACTGATCATTGATGCTATTAAAACATGTCTATTATTAACGGTTCCTCATTAGCTAATAAGTGCATAGTTACACTATCAGTTTACTAATAATAATAATCTAGATGATGACTATCACTGTAAGATGTATAATGTATAAGTAATTTACACTTCTGCTTATGCTTGAAAGAGTAATAGTAGTCAATAGTAGAGTAATAGTAGTCATCCTGTCCAACAAATAACCGCTGAATTAGATATAAATTTACTCAGAATGACAATTTAAGTCCTTTTTATAAAAGAGCTACTTTTTGTAATTTTGGCTTGATATAATAACAATAAAAAATGTACAAGATGACTTCAAAAGCTCTCCATTCATTTTTTTAATAATAATTGTTGTTTGTGTGTTTCTGGAAATGACTTGCAATCTTATCAACTATATGAAAAATGCAGACAAATTTATTAGTTGGCATGTACTAATGATTAGTGAATTGTTTAGTTCTATAAGCTTTATTCAATATAAAAAGTTTTGCACGGAATAAAAATGATTCTTAACACATGCATAAAAATTTTATTTTGAGCCAATTGAACTGTGTTCAAAGTTTTATGAACTTAATACACATAAAGAGCTGGACTTTTTGCAGCTTACAAAACGCTCATCATTGTCAAAATAGTGAAATAATTGTAGTGGTCTTCATTGATCAGCACTAACGAAATTTTGAAGTTTAAGGTAAGATGGCTTTTAAGTAGTCACATAGGGTTCAGTCTTGAAAATTGTTGGCTCTTATCTAAGGAGAAGTTAGTGTTGACTTCAAGGGTAGATGCTGCTACCAGAGTCAGTCTCCAAGATCCAGGCAATGGAGGATAATGGATTGAGGATTTAACTCTCATAAGCTAGACTTAGCATTCTAAGAACTGGCTAAGGATTGACTCAATTAAAATTATATAACAAGAACATAGTTGCCTAGTTTTCTAATCATAGTTCTGGGACATTAAGCCAAACCCCAGACCACACCCTAGACAACACCCAAAATCTCAAAAAATTATGAAGAAGCAATGCATGATAGAATGACTATATTAATGTGATTATATGCAGCCCATGACAATGGGTAAAGCTAAGTGGTCGCCGAAGTCCGCGCGGTCACTTTCTTCAGATTGAATCGATATAGCTATTCATAAAAAAAAAAAACAAAAAAAAAAACAATTCTAGAATCAAGTAAACACTCCAAATTTTTTAACAAGCATTCGGTACTTTGGCAGATCATGCATAGTAAACAGATACAAAGTTTATCATTTCCGGGACAAACAATAGAAAGAGTACAATTCCGCGGGACAGTGACTAAGTGATAAATCCGGGACTGTCCTGGAGTTTTCGGGACAGTTGGCAACTATGCAAGAACCTGAGTTTGAGTACAAGAACTAAAAGACTGACTGTTGCGGTATGCCTGCCAGCAAGTTTATATAGAAAACCAGCTGACACACCCCTATTCTGAGTGAGCAAGATATAGAAATAACAGGAACTACAATCTGGCAAAATATATGATAAAATATTGGTTGCAATAATAGAAGTGAAAGTTTGAATTAGTTTTAGGGTGAAGTGAACCTTATGAATACTAATTAGTGATCTGCTAATAAACTAATACTAATAGTAATGAAATAAACAAAATTAGTTAAATAAACAGTTATATGTGAGAGTGGGATTGTGTCATGTTTGGCTGGATATGTGGTCTGTGCTGGAAACTACATCACAGGTTCCCTAGGTACTGCTCAATTAAATAACTAGGCTAAACCTTAGTGACTAATTATGATGCTTGTAGTACTCTAAATCAATGTAACTTCATCGCAAGTGTGCATCAGCAACTTTCACTCAAAATTATTTTTCTGTTCAGCTTGGTGCTTTTGGCTATCTTGGTATGTTGTTTATACCAAACTTCTTTCATGTTCCTCGTGGGCGGCACATCTAGGATTTTGTATTGGACGGCTCTTTTAAGAATGAGTGAATTATAGCTGCTAATTGTACACAATTTATTCCCAACAAGGTAACATTCATGAATCATGTAATAATTCTGTTACTCTTTAGGACTGAAATGGACTGCTAAAAATATGAGGAAGAAAATTTTTTAGCTTGTTAAAACCAAAAAAAAATTTCTAAGATATTTTTTCTAGTATAACGAAATAAGTAAATATTTCGTAATTCAAAGAAAAATTAAACTGATTTATTAAAAATGTTTAGAATAAAAACATTTTACAAAAAATTCTAAATGACGATTGTAGTTATTATTGTCAACATTAGCAAAAAACAAGCCTTAAAAATTATTACTATATAAGGAAAGTTTGAAAAGATGTGACATTTTCCATGCTTTCACATGGATAGTATGAGCTTAGTCTACCATTACCTCAAAAAAGGAAAATGTATAATTATATGGCACCAGTCAAGCCCTGGGTTCTCATAAATGTTAAACACCAACACTGGTGATTTTTTCTTACATTTTCATATAGAGTCCAGACCATACTAAAGAACAGGCTAAACTTACAAATAACATCTAGACTGCATGTACTAATCTCAATTACCATTATGCACACATTAAATATATTTATAGCATGGTTGCTGTGGTAACACCCATGGATTAAAAGTGATATTTTTCCTGGTGATTTTTCCTGGGGCTATGATATTTTCCCGGTGTGGTGTCAAGCGAATTCTTCGTGTTTCTGGCCCAAAATTAAAATTCAATTAAAATTCAATTGAAGCACCCAGAAAGTTTACTTTAGCAAGTTTACTTTAGCAAGTTTACTTTAGCATTGTAGCTGCCAGCTGTTATCTCCAGATCTAACTCTACCTGGGCTGCTCAGCAGTAAGCAGTAAAGCAGCTAGCTGTGGTAAATTCCTGTGGTATGAGAGCGGCAGGAGAGTTATATCTGGTAGGGCTGGTCCCATATAGGTGGATATGAGAGAGTAGTAGTAGCAGCAACTATGGTATAAAACAGTTATGCCATGGCAACATCAGGGTTATGGAATATCACCACCCTTATCCCTGGGCTTCGCCCTCGGGATCAGGGTTATATTCCATAACCCCTCATTGGCCATGGCATAACTATTACTTATTTATTCTAAGTATTTGCTATTGATACTTAATGTTTTAAAGAAGCAGACAACCACATGTATATATTAACGAACCAGGGCATACTACTGTCATGTCAAAATCTGAGAAGTTCACACTATGTCGAATTTAAAATATCAAGCTCACTATCTTAATCTTGGAATAGTTAATGAGTACTATAGTTTATTTAGAAAAATCTCTAACTGATAATAAAATTTTGCATTTACCTTGACAAATACATTATTCATAACCTTTGAAACAAAGACAGTGTATGTAAACTAGATACAAGATCAATAATTGCTATTCCTACTGTACAAGGTCGAGTAAAACTGTTGTAATAGAATAACACTAACTAAAATTCCTTGTTTACCTTGTGCTTCACTCTCCTTCATCACAAAACTGAAGAAGAGAGTCAGAAGAAGTTGAACAAACATAATTTACTGGCCAACTGGGAATAACAGCAGCGCTGCAGACTGAGCTCTCCAGTAGACGGTAGGGCGACGACTTTCTTTACATACACTAGTCAAGGGTGGCTAAACTACAAGTTAACTAGAACAAAAATGTCGGACAAGTGAGCGACGATTTTTTTTAATCCCAGTAAGTTTTAATTTAACTTTCCCCACCTACTTCCTCTGCAGTTGTAGCTATAGCTCCTCCCCCTTAGCTAAGTGCATGTAGTCTTTCATTAGACCTGGTATCTAGCTAATAGCTAATCAATCTAGCGTCAGAAGTTCATTGTGACTTGATCAGAAACTTTTAGATCATAAAATACTCACTACATAAAGAATTCCAATGGGAGTTGGAAATACTCACTACATAGAGAATTCCAATGGGAGTTCGGGGGGGGGGGGGGGGGGGGGGGCTTGGAGCCCTCTGAACTTTTGGCCAAATTAAGTATTATAATAATGCTATATTTATAATAATTATTTTGTTCACATCAGCCAAGTTATGTGTCTGAACAACATGTAAGGAAGATTAAATGATTACTGATAACAGAAACTATTCCTTAAGTACTCAGGGGGGTAGGTAGAGAGCATCCACATGACGGTATTTTACGAACATGAAGGAGTATTGTTGGAATAACTATTTCATTAAAAGCCAGTAGAATGAAATATACTCTAAGCTTTGTATACATTTTAGTTAGTGACACTTACTTCTTAGTATCAGGCCTTCTGAATCAGAGGTTTAGCTATGTGTAGTTTGACTTTTTATCAAGTGCAACTAGTGAGGCTCCTTATAAAAAGGGAAGTATTTCAGCAGGTGATATTCTATCCATCACTAAAATACTAAAAGGACATTATTGGTATGAGGTGCATAATAAGAGTGTAGGTGATGAATAGTATCCAATAGTGTGAGGAACTGAATAGGAGTGATAATAGTCTGGTTAGTGCAGGATACGTTTGTCTGGTCAATTACTGGATCCTAATTGTTCTAGCACTCTCCTCTTCCAGTAATAGCTTTCTTATTCCGCAACTCTATCACCATCTCAGTCTATCTGATGTTTGTGTGTAGGCATGCACAGCAATGCTGTTCTTGTCATTTGATCTCTTCAATGCTTGCCTGTGCTCTGCCAATCTCTTCTTGAGGTTTCTTCCTGTTTCACTGATGAACACGTCCTGATGACATGGCACCTCTAACAGTCAGCCAGCTATCTGCCAACCCATCAACTACAGCACTTCCACGTGGTCAACCATCAACTTCTATCATCTCTCCAGGAAGTAAGCACTCCCAGTTTGCTACAAACTTGTGAGACACAATTTATAGCAATTGGCAGAATTTTATTATGCATTGTAGTCACTTCTCTGCACTATACCTGCTTGTTTCATTGTATTTGTATGATCATACTTTCTTGGCCACCTGTGTAAGCCGGAGCATGTCTTCCAAGATAGGAAGGTGATTTTAAGGAATGGCCAGCTCTGATGAGCGTTCAATTCAACACCTTGCATCTGGCCCCTTACCCCAACACTGTTATTCCTCCCTCAATTTCACTGCCATTAAAACCCTCTCGTTCCCGAATTGTTTGGACGCGCGCGGAAAAATCTAATCTTCCACCGCGGAATAGTGCATTACCGTTTTATTTTTTTAACTTGATGCTGGCTGGGAAAACCCCATAGCAACCATATATCACTAAATAGACCAAGAGTTTGGGATTCCCCTCATTTTTTGATTGAGAAAATTGAATAATATTTAGGCCCTCTACTAATACTTTAAAAAAAAATAATTTTTTTCCCAAAAAATTCCACTTTTCCCATCAATAAAAAAATAAAATTAAATAGAAATAATATTGTTTGATGCATTATATACCAATATTATATTAGTTCAACAATAAAATATGTTGTTTGTTGTGTGTGGTGCTGATTGTGATCATGTAGGAGACATCTATGAGTGTCCACAAGGAACGTATGACATCGGACGTCGAGCTCCACTACAAAACAATTTCATATACACAAAAACACAAACAACAAAGATATTTGTAATACAAACAACAAATTATTCATGATCCTATATAATTGCAACTTTATGATGTATTGTATGCGGTTTCATACAGGATTTTTGTTTGGGGGGTGGGCTCCGAGTGTACTTCGCCACACCCATTTTTTGGAACCTACACTACTTTGATGCACATCTTTGCATACGAGTCTATACTTCACACTGATGATCAGTGGTCGGTCCTATGCACTAAATGGCTCAGTTATGATAGGAACATAATGGGATACAATATCAGACTAAAAATAAATGCTTCCAAAATGTTTTCAACTCCCAAAATTCTAGGGGGGAACCCAGGGCTAGCCTCCCACTGTATGAACTCCTGGTATGTATACTCCACACTGTCCATGAGATAAACAATCGTTGTATTGAGAAAGTGTAATTTGAAAATGAAAAGCAGTACAAGCACACACATGGAATTCAACCGGCATGGATGGTGTCACAGACTGAACGATCCCTCCCAGGTTAGGATTGACTGGTGTACACATACACACACACACACATGAAATTCAACTTACATGGGCATAGTAGCACCGATCCAATAAGATCCAGAGTTCCCTCCCAGGTTGGATCCGGAAGTGCCGCATACTGTTTGTCCACGGTTGCTCCCTCTCATTCCACAAATGCACGCACACACATATACACACACAAACACACACACAAGAAAAAAGAAGCTACAGGTAAATTCAGATCATAAAAATAAATTTATAATTTATTATACATAAATTGCCTGGTGTACACACACACACACACACACATGAAATTCATTACATGGGCATAGTAGCCAAAAAGATCCAGAGTTCCCTCCCAGGTTGTATCCGGAAGCGACGCATACTGTTTGTTCATGGTTGCTCTCTCTCTTTCCACAAATGCACGCACACACATACACACACACACACACGCAAGAAAAAAGAAGCTACAGGTGAATACAGATCATAAAAATAAATGTATAATTTATTATACATAAAATGACTGGTGTACACACACACACATGAAATTCAACTTACATGGGCATAGTAGTCACGATCCAAAAAGATCCAGAGTTCCCTCCTAGGTTGTATACGGAAGCGCCACTTACTTTTTGTCCACTGTTGCTCTCTCTCATTCCACAAATGCACGCACACACATACACACACACACTAAAAAAAAGATACAGGTGAATACAGATCATAAAAATAAATGTATAATATAAATTGATTGGTGTACACACACACACACACATACATGAAATTCAACTTACATGGGCATAGTAGCCCCGATTTGAAAAAAACCCCTCCCTCCCCACTTCCCGAGTTCGTTCCCTCCCCAGTTAGATCTGGAACTCCACGCACACATATATACATCGAGTGTGAAGCTCCACTACAACACCACAAAAACACAGACAACGACAACGACAATAACAATACATATTACAACTTTTGGGATGTTCAGGGGGGGGGGGAGGAGCAGCCACAAATATCAAAGTCTGTGGTCCTTCACACAAAAGATTATGGAATATCAATGGGTGTGTTGTCATCTTTCTTCCACTCTCCCCCTACCTCATCCACCCGACTCTTGTTCTTCGGTTCCCGCCTTCTCCGACCGCGAGGACGTCCAGAACTCGGAGCAGGAGGAGCCACTTCCTCTTCTTCATCACTGGAACCTGCTGCCTATTCGTGTTTCATCATTGGAAGATTCAGGTCTGGTATCCTCTCCTTCATGACTGGAAGACTCTGCTCCTGTCGCCTCATCTGCGTAATCGGGTCGCTGACTGCATTCACATCTGGTCCTAGTAGTATATGTTGTAAAAAAAAATTTAAATTTTTTTGAAAATTTGAAATTGTTCAAAAAACCACAAGCCACTTTCAAATCTCAAAACTAAATAATATATATATATATATTATAGCTAAACAGCTTACTCTATCTCAATATAGCTAAAATAAGTCCTTTCCACAACAGAAGCTTGCTATTTTTCAAGAGAAAGACAAGAGAAAGACAAGCTTACCTCGATCATCTTCTCGACTCCCATTTTCAGTATCAGAGTTGACGGGGTCTGGTCTACCAATCCTGATACAGGGCCTCCTATAGCTCTAGATGTCGTCTCCCTACTCTCCGCTTGATCCTGAGTCGCTAGAGTCAGCATCAAGCAAGTCTAAAACTTGTACCGCATTGTAACTTGTAGACGCCATCTTCCAAAAAATGACTTTGAAAAAAAATTTTTTTTTGCATAGTTACCGGGGTCACACGACACGCTCATTTTTTTCCTATGATGTAATAAGCATTACCTAAGACTGTACGTAATAGGGAGGTCCCCAGTTGAACTGGCGGTTTTATAAAAAATGGAGAAGACAGTAAGTCAAACCGCAAAGTCTTGGTCGGCAAAGAAGCGGTTGTTTCAATGTGTTATGGAAGGCTACTGAGCTCAAGCAATTTTTTGCTGCTTCTACAAAGCTCTGGAGATGACTGGATCCATAAATGAAGCTGCTGTGAAGAAGGTAACTTTTTTTAAAATTCGACGGAGAACCGATGTTTTTTTTTTTTGCCGAGGAAGAAATAAACGCAACTGCTGTGAGGTACTGTCGAAGCAGTCCTGGCTGAAAGCTATTTTAGATGCTTCTCCAATGCATTGGGCACCTGTGTATGCAATCTGAAGGTTCTAGCTATAAAGTAACTATTTTAAAAAATTCATAGAAGCCAACCGGTCTTCACCCGCTTTTAAGCGGGATTGGGAACGAAAGGGTTTTAATGGAGGATTGACCTTATGTCATCCATGACTTGCGCGTCTTTCTCGGTGGTGGTCCTTATTTTCATTGGCCTCAGAACTTTAAAGATGACTTCTGTGTTGCTAGTGATGACAACTTGTATCTATCATATCAAAAAGCAAATTAGTGAATGTATGCACAAGTAACACAAGTGAAGAAGACTGGAGTAGTCAGTCAAAGTATCTTCACTTTTTATGACAAAACTATTTGCCATTGATGAAAAGTGGTATTGATAATTGTAGGCTATTATGTTGTGTCTTACACAATGATTAAAATGTTTGTCTTTATTTTAAGCTTATTATTCATGCAAATGTCAAGACTACACAATGAAACATATATTATTGTATTGCACTAAAATTGTTCTTTCAATTGCCCTTCAGCAAGGAGTCGAAATGGCCGGTAAAGTTATAATTAACATTATAATGGTGAAAACTAATATCAAATTAGTATGCAACCACCTTGTAACAAAAGTTCATTGCAGTCCCAGATTTACACAGTTAAATTAATACAGGGTTTACCCACTCTCAGTGTTGATGTTGGCAGCATCACATCATATACAGCAAACTAGTGTGTGCTTGTTTGCTCTGATCCATTTGAATATTTTTATACATACTTGGCTGTGCCTTTGTGTGTTGTATAACTTCTCTTTCAAAATGTCGAGTTTATGAGATCTAAAGATCATTGAACATGTATTATGACATACAAACAAAGATTGCAGTTAGTTTTTGTATATTTCGATAAGACATGATGACCACAACTCCCAAGAAGATTGACTACAATAACCCACTTGTGTTACTATTCCATGCTCTGGCTATCACAAGCTCTCGCATGAAATGATACATAATTATTTGTGATACAAGTTATGAAAGTGTGCTACATAAGATTAAAACAAAATAATTATGTAATTGTAAGCAAAAGAATGAGTTGCAATCTAAAAGGATGACTGGAAAATAGGAGGATTATAAATGCTAATTATTTATGGTACATGCAGGTGTGTATAAGCAGCACACTACATCAGCTTGGGACTAATAAAGTTGAGATTAAAATATAGCTAACTTTATATAATTCTTATACTTTGCTCTACAATACTCACTACAAAGAGATATTGGAGAATAATTTGAAAACATTTAGCTGATTCCATCCTAGCACCAACTTCCTACTTCATTTTCCTACACTACAAGAGGTGCCAAATTATTATTCTAAACTATTTAATATTATTGTAAGAAATGTGTCCATAAGTACAAGAAGCCTTGTAAACATTGAGACATCATCTGCAGACATGCCGAATCATTTTTAGTCTGGATTATAATGAAATATGTGACAGTGCCTAGGAAAAGGGACCTTTTCCGTAACAAAGTGAAAAATGAGTTATTCATACCACTGTGTAGAGCACTTCTTATGGAGTGTTTTGATATCAAGTTTATAGGCAGGCGCTCCTCGGTTCACTAAATATACGAGCGGCAATCTGACCATTTTGAGCACAGTTATTTCGAGAAAACTGCAATTAAAACTTCTTATTCAATTTCTCGCGGAGTTAACGTTGAATTCCGTAATCTAACCGGAAGTCCGCGTTACGGGTTACGTAAGACTGTTACTTATGCTTGGAAAATGGTGGCGATCAGCTGAACGGCAGTAAGTTATAGTTGGGGCCTCCTATTGATGGGGGAGGCCTTACTCAGTTTAGACCCTACATTGTGTAAGAGTACTAGACAGGTATGTCTTTAAATAGCACTGGATGCGTATAGACATAATTTTGCAGGCCGTTTTGTGCTTTTTTTTTTTTTGTTTCCAACAGTTTGATAGTTACAGTAAGTCATTGATACAGTCACTCTTTTAGAAATGATCAACTAGCTTGGTTTGTTAGTTCACTGGCTAGCTAAGTTTAGGATTATATTTGTCTTGCAGCCAGCTTGTTGCCTGTTTTGGAACAAATGAACAATAGGAATCTCTTTAAATCAATGAACAAAAATGATGGACTTTCAAAATGTGTTGCCTTCTCTTGTTGTAGTGTGACAGAAGTCCTCATCATCACTGAAACCTTTGTCCTGTCAGAGACTTGCTGATTCTTCTATTGTCTTCACAAAAGTAGTCCCAGGAGTCTCCAGGTCTGCAGGCTCCAACTACAAGACTCCATAAATAGCAACATCAACCTATATAGCTTGATTATTTACATTTACTATTTCTATTCTGTTGCTGCAATGCTAACAAAAACTTATAAGAATATTTACCCGTAATTTGTTGCTGGGTAACAAATTGAATTCGCCCACGATTTTCAATTACTCGCGGGTTGGATTTCCGTGCACGCACGGAAGGTCAAAATAGAGAGTAAAAGGTGACTGTGTTTAAACAGGGCGCTCGGACCTTTAACAACGGTTTCAGCCACTCAAATTTGGTGTCAGTGTAGCTAAAGGGTAGGAGATACCTGTGGGCCAATAAAAAGAAAACCAAAAAAAAAATTTTTTTGTCGGTGTTTGGGCTCTACTGTACATTTTTGATGTTACGTAAAAGGTCCCTTTTCCTAGGCACTGTCACATATGATGTTCATTACCATGATCCAATAAAGTTATGTGGAAACCTTAACAGCCGACCATATCAGAAAATGTTAGTAGGTTTTTCTGGATCATTCATCATCGATATATCTGTTATCAATGAGTAGCTAATTCAAGGATTTTTTAATTTGGTGGCTTAAAGCCTCATTTCAATCTTATTTCTTACCTGTATATTAATATTGAAAGATAAATACAACAAAATTTAATCAGATATTTAAAAAAACTTACTATAAAATTTTGATACGAGGGCGCAAGCAATTTTGGAGAAAAGACTTCGAAACAATGCCTGAAAACAAAGACGAAGACTATGGAAACGAGGAAAGATTTTCGCAGTTAAATCTTACAGACTTTAGCTATGGAGTTCATTTTCTATTCTATTAGCTAGTGGCGGTGGTAAGTTACCTTGTTTAATCTGATCTTACTGAAAATCCCTGTAAATTACTAAATGAATGCAATCTATAGTAGAGCTCTGGACAATAGAGCATTCATTGGAACGGAACGTACCTTGGAATGACGGCTTGATAAGCAGAAACCTATGCTTTACAACCTGTTACAAGTTCTCTTGCCTGCATACTTAGAAACAACTTATTCATTTGATTATATTGTACCCACTACTGCCGTCTAGTCTGAGGATCTCCCAAATGTTGAGATTATTGATGATGAAGAGATTCATCACTAGAAATCAAAATGGTTGCAAGTCCCACAAAATGATCACCAAAAATCCTTTAAGTGAGACATTGAAAGAATGTGATGCAAATGCTCTGCCTAACATTTTCACATTATTGAACTATTTGCCACTCTTTCTTTAAGTTTTTGTTCTTTTGAACGCTCAAGATCAACTCTTCGTAGGCTTCGCAACTATTTACGAGATGCATTAAACTGAAGAAAGACGAACTGCACTAGATCAGATCAATATCAATTATGAAATGGAAATGGACATTGAAAGTGTTTGTAAACTATCATCTATGTGAAATAAATGTGCAAGTTTTTATGGTTGTAATTTTTTTTCAATTAGCTAAATTCATTATGTTATTGTATTTTTCATTCAGTTTTATCACTCTCTCATGCTCGACCCAAGCGTCAATAAACTGCATGGTTTAACCAATAATCTATTTTATGACAAATAAGGGTGTGGCTTTTATGGAATGGGTGTGGTTGTGTTAAATTGGGTGTGACTACACTTTAAGTTAATTTTAAGCCCCACTCTGAAAAATCCTGTCTTTGCCCCTGTATTCTGATGCTGGTTGATGTGGTAAAGGGTTCATTACACTACAAACTCATGATATAAAACATATTATCAATCCTTTCTAGACACTAACAATATGACATAGGATTGAGAAGTAGCTAGTGCCCTCTTAAACTCGACAATAAAATAATTGGACTATGGAAAATTCTAGTAATTATGACTGAGAATTCACTAATTATTAAGCTTTCTATGCTTAATTAAGTTTTAATTATTAGTACTATTGTTGAACTATATAGCTATAGGGCAAAGCAGTAATTTTTTATTTACTAATTTGTATTTAAATTGTATAGTTCAATCGCTAAAATTGCATTCATTTAACACTAAATTAGTTTCATATTAAAATTTAACCAAAAACTACAGAAACAATGTCAATATGTTTCAAGAACAATAAAAACTGGAATCAATTATTACTTTAAAGGATAAAAATAAGTGAATAATCCAAAAAGGCTTTGGCATGGTCTCAGGGTTAATAGACATCACTTCACAAAGCTGAGCTCGAGTACATGAGTGATCTCCTCCTTCCAAGTGAGTGACATCAAGAGGAAGCAATACAGGAGTAAGATTACCTAAAAATTTGTAATGAAATTTATTTCTGCTGTATTGACTATTGTTACACTGTATTCATAATCAATATGATAGTTTACAATGTGTTAACTTAAATGACTTTTTTTTAACATATCATCATGCTTAGTATAAATGGGAAGTGTGACTCTACAACTTATATGGGACACTTGTTTCTCTTATGGCATGGTCAGTGTTTGCTGTTTATCATGCATCAGTTAAATATATGTTGTGCCCCACATATTCATCGTTTTTGTATCACTCATGTAGACTCACATGTATTAGGGGGAGGGGGAGGCCTGTCTTGCTGAAAATGATTAAGTCTAACAACAGTTCTCTTATTAGTAGCTGCCTCTCCTATACTTACTCACTAGAGTTTAAGTTAAACCAGTTCCAATAAGCTGTTACAAATATTCTTATATAAATTTGATATCATTTAGCATGAGAAATCAAAAGAATAACAGCACAGTCTTATAATAACTAAGTTTTTTTTGTTTCAATTATGTAGGTACAAACTATATTACTTTTAGCCACGCTAGATATCTACACAATGCTATCCTTAGGTACACGACCAGTGAGATAACTAACGTTATCATATGGTGTTATCTCATGTCTGTATGCAAGCTCATTACCCTAGTAGTTATAGCAACTGGACTGGCTTACCAGCTTTCAGTGTTTTTACAGCTACCATACTCTAGTGGAGCCTATCCAACCAGGTTAGAGCAGCTTCTATAATATTAGATTGGAGTATGGGGAGCTCCTAGAGAGTTTTAAGGCCAACTTTACACCAAGTATTACCAACAAACTACTTTAGTGAAGGTATCTAGCATGGAATAAACCTCTTATTACACTGTTCAGAGTGATATGGCATGATATTTCACACTCAGGCTTTATTTTCACTCGTCTCTGGCTCATAATAATAATATATTAGCCCGCTCATGAAATATTTTGCCTTATCACACTCTGACTCATGTAAGAAGTACTATATTATATTATTATATATTATGCGATTGTTATACAAAATGCTTGAACTTTTTTATTGCAAATGAAAGTGGGTATACAATGTATTAGCATATAGTGTGATTATTCATTTATTACTAATTTCTGATGAAATTGAGAAATAATAACAAATGCTGTAAACAGTGAGAATATTTTAAAAGAAGTGGTTTAAACAGTATTATTATGAATTTTATTGCAAATTCATTATGCACAATGAGTGTAGTTTTTATTTAGCTAGCTAGTTCTTTGAGAAATGTTTAAAACATTTGAGATTTTAACATTTTTTAATATGCACAGGATATCACATTAAAACAATTATATTGTTGAGAAAATGTGAAATAATAATTGTTTTTTTCATAATATCCAATAATAAATACTTAAAAAGCAAATTGTTACAAGTGTTGTAATGCATATGTCAGCCATTGAAGTATAAACAATCTCTATCTTCCTATCTATCTATCTTAGTCACCACGACACACGAAGTAATTTAAAACATAAATTAAAAAATTGTATTAGATATTGTGATTGTTCATATACAATAATTAAGTTATGTTATTTATAGCAAAAAATGTTTGGAAACTCAACCCTGCCACTGATGTTCCTATTGAATTCATTATTATTAATAATGTATTACAATTAATGACATAATAACTTTAAGAAATACCACAAATAATACACTCTTCACTATACAAGTTATGATCTCCATTATAATCTTTTTTCTGATTAATGTATTTTGTTATTGGCTGATTCACAGTCACTTTTGTGTCCAATATAATAATTACCATGTAAACATCTACACTGCTGCTATTTTTAACCATTATAGTTATATTATACTTGACATTACACAAAAAAGTTATGATATTAACAATGAAATAAATCAGTATTAAAGCAATATCAGCAATAATGCTGAATTACTGAATTATAAGTGATCAACAGTCTTGTATTTATGAGATTGCATTGATATTTTGTGATATAATACATAATTCATTGTCATGATTAATTGTTTTATTAATTGCATCGTTATGAATTAGATATAGAAATAGAATAAAATTTTTAATAATTGAGAAATTATTATGATAAGTGGTTGAAAATATAAGTGTTATTGAAACCTTATCAAGCACAATGAAATAGAATGATACTTTAACCTGACAACACAATCTATAAGAGCACTGTTGTGCAAAATTTTACAAGTTTTGTAAACATGATAACTTCCCAAAGTTTTACTTGAGTGTGGTGTTTACTCTTCATATGGAAATGAACCACAATACATTAAATTGAGTGACATGACAGTCACGATCAATGATAGATAAAGTTTAAATATGGGTACATTGATATAGTGAAAATTTAATTGTAAATAAGTTGAGGTCACAAAATTCACCTTATATGGCATACTAGTTTTCATAGTTATTTCATGACAGTTCGTTTTATTATATACCTCTTAATATTTCATTTTTGAGAGTTGCATGATTGACCTTCCGATGTTAGACATGCAGATGGCTTCAATTTCATTATAGACTTAATCATTCTTATGTAATATAAATTAGTAAAGAGAACCTAAAATCCCCGAATTTATACCAACATCAAGGCTAATAACACTGGGATTTATGACCCCAGAACTACACAAGAGCAATGAGTCGCATATGTTTTATGATCTTTTCCAAATGGTGTTTGAATGCTACCAACATGTTTATCTAAGTTGGTTTATGTAATAAACAACAACAACTGTATATGTGAGTTTTCCCTTCTCTAGAATGTTTTGTATGCACTGTTCACATCATATTGAAAGTTTACTTCTCTTCTTGATTAAAGAATGATTGGTCGGTCAGTTAACAATAATTATAGACACAGAAGTATATGTATGCTTGTGTAATACAACGCAGGAAAAACAAACCACTATAAAATGTTTAGTGTTACTGTGGTACCTTGTGCCAATTCACGGTATCATCCTACTGGTTTATTGAGATCAAGTATAATTACATCCTGTATTAATACACTTTCTGAATCATTCCCTATCCAATGTGTTGTGTACCATTACAGGAATGATTCAGATGTATTACATTTGTTTACACCAATAGTAAAATACTATTTAAACAGTATACTATCTACATTGTCTGTTGGTATTCAGTTCACCCAAGTAGACTATAAAAAACAACAACACTTAACTAAATTTTATATGGAAGCTAATTGTAACTTCTGACAAAAGTATAATATTACAGTACAAATTTAGCTATATAGAAAGCATTTTTTTTGGTAATGTATAAACAACTTCATGAGTTTTCAAAACTGATCACTGGAGAATACTCATGTAAGGATGAGTATGTACAAAAATTTTAATTGTTTTTTTCAAAGCTATGCTATAGGTAAGTGATTGCTGTATGTTTGTTAAATAAGTGTCACATACTTAGCCATTATCATAAATATATATATAAGAAGACGCAAAAAATAAACTACATCATACAATTTAAAGCTTAGTTAAATTCACATGAACTAAACTAACAATTATATAATAAATTGTGATTTTTGATAAAGTACAACACAAAATTTTAATGATAAATTAGCACGAAAAATGTAAGTGAATCATTGTCATGAGATCTAACTTTGTTCTATTGCACACTTTCATAAAGTGGAACAGGACTAGACTGTGATACAGTGGAATGATATCTTTTCTTCACAATGTCATATGACAGATTAGTCTCACAGTTGAAGTCACTAGTTGGTGGAGTAGATATGACATTAACCACACCATATGATACATTGTTGTCATACTGAAGACAAATCTAAATAAAATGTGAGAGCATATCACAATTAATATAATATTATTGTCTCTCCTTCCAATATTATATGCGAGTTAATTAATTTTCAGTTCATTTATATTCAATAAAGATATTTTTGACGAATAAATTAAAGGTTAAAAAAGCTGAAAACAGCTCATTAAAATTACAGATTTTTCAATTTATATTTCTATTAAATAAAAGAATAATGTATTTTAACATGTTTTCTCAATAGTGTACATAAACATTGCTTGTAGAATATCACAAATATTATAGAACTCTATAAGATCAAATGCAAAAATTGTTTTGTATTGACACATGTAGATAAAATATTTCTTTTTTTACATACGTACATCTGCAGCTTTTGTTTTCCTTGCATCAGATCTTCATACAAGTAAAGTTTAATAAATTATTGACATCTGAAATTTTTGGATACTTACTTTCTTCTTGATCTACATGGAAACTTATCTATTGACAACACAATCATTCATGTAATAATCCTTGCCATATCATTGTATCTTACCATTTCTGATTAGAAGTACAATTGTGACCAAAGCCACTAATATTACTATTATCATCAAAAGGGGTACCAATATTCCAACTGTTACAGATGTAATCAATATGTTATTATTATCAATTGTTGCTAAACTGAAAGTTGTTTCGGCACCTACATAAAAACATTGATCATAGAATAATAGTTACCACAAACATGTTTTTGTCTTCCTAACCTGTTACTGATGAACATAAAAAAATGAAGTGAACATAGAATTGTTGTATTGAAATCACAACATCTCGATTGATATCAGTGACAGTGAGGTTATATTGTGTATTTACATCAATATTCGCTAACTCATAATTTTTTCCTATTATAGAACCATTGGTAGTACCAAAGGTTGATGATAATTCATAGGAACATCCACTATAATTACATCCTATGATATAGTCACATGATATGCTATAATTTCCACTCATTGTAGGGCAAACAGTAACTCCTTTAATGTCATTAGTACCTAATAATAAGACAACATCTACATATAATGGATGTATGCTTAGAAAATGTTCATAAACTTACAGAATTGCTGAGATTCAGAGAATGCTATTCCTAAGCTGTTGTTTGATATAATAGTTAAGTTGTAAATTAAGCTTACATTTAAACCAGAAAAAAATGCTGTCACCACTGAGTTAGACAGAACAACTTCTGATGACAATGTAGGCTGAGTTGCATTTTGAGCTTGAAGCAAAGCATACAACATATTATTACCATCTAGTGAACAATTTGCCGTCTAAACATTTAACAAAGTAATTAAAACCAGCTACTATTGTATAATATTGTATATAAATACCTGTATAGTCAGATTTAATGAGTAGGAGTCACCCACTCTAAATAATGAATATTCAATATCATTTGTAGAAGGTATGTAAGGCAGAGTCTTGTTTACACATGAATGTGGACTTTGTCCTACTATATTAGTAGCTGTGATACAGATGATAAAGGGATCACATGACCTCACTCTTTCCAGTGTGAAGTTATAGGAGTCAGTATCAGTCACATACTCAGTGATGTCTTTCAATTGACTGGGACTCAAGAATGTGAGAGTAATAGTGAAATTAACAAATTCTGTAGGAATGATTCTATAATCCCATGATGTCATCAATGAATAATTATCCAGTAATATACCCAATTTCTTTGGAGGATCTGGGATGCCTATTCAAAATATACACAATTAAGATACTTTTATTCTAAATAAAAAATTTAGGATTATTTAAAAGAATCTTTCAGCCTGGCTAACTTTGAGTTACTGTTTGCTAATTCATAAGTTGTGTACATATTATAGTTTATGGAGCTATGTTTCAGTATAGGGAGTTTAATGTTGGCTAATTTAACATATTATATTTTTGGTTTATCATGGTTATTCAAAATGGAGTTAAGTGCTGTATTTATGCAATTGTTTTAGCGTTGTTGATGTTCATAAATTCTTGTGAAGCATTTGGTATTGTAGTGCTTCAATGCTGCCGTGAAACACAAATTACATATAACCAAAGAAACGCCAAGGCATTGCAGCAATATCTGCTACAATTTTGTTCACCACAACTATCTCACAATTGGACAACATCGTTTGTAGATTAAATGCATAGTACTTCTAATGTATTGAAAATTTTTATTCTACCCAAAAAACTACAAGATCAAAGCAGTCACACGCCCATACCAAAGTATTCTCTGTATTGAACAAAAACACACTCACTTCCGGGATGTTAACCTGACAACTATTTAAAGGTGTACTATAAAATTAGGCATGCAGATTGAAGTTCTTTCCCATTTTTTTGCTCTCCTCATTTGCAATTTTACATATCTCTACATTATTTAAGAGTATTTTCAACGGATTATAGGACATACAGTTTCATATCCTTCTATTCTTAATATTTAAATGAATTTTTGTATAGATAATTTTAGGTCACATTACATTTTTGTATTATACCAGATATTGCTGTTTTTATCTGAAATTAATATAAATTATTGGCTTGAATTTGTTTAATCCTGACTCAGTCCACTTTGCTCACTTGCCAATGGGGCACAACTATTATTATCTTAAGACTTTTTTTGTCTTGGTAACTGTACTATAATAATTTCTTGGTTTAAATGACATGTAATTAGTACTACTATAGGCAAAAAGTGTTGATGATGCTATTATAGCCTACTTAGGGGGACAAACAGAAGGTGGTTGAAGACCAAGGACAAAATCAATAGATCAGGGACTAGGAGAAGGATTTCAAGCTGGTGTAATTGAGGACTAGCCAGCCAACATTGGTACATTGGCAGCATCACTGGGAATAACTACTCCCACCACCAAACATTTTTTTAAACCATTTCACTTTGAGTTGTTATGATCACTTTTTCAAACAATAACTTCTAGTATGAAATGGATTTCATCATTACAAAATCAAATCTTGAAGTGCTCAAAAAGTAAACTTACCGTAAATCGTTACACATACCCTAGGTTCAATTAATTCGCTACTACCAGCAGATAATTGAGCACCAAGACAGGAAACTGATGTAATACTGGTATTTGAAGTGTTCAGAGTCAGCATAGATAATCCAGACTGTTTAACTATAGCCACTCCTGGAAATGGAGAATTGTTGGTTTTTACACTTACTGTAGTATTAAGATCTATAAATTGTATATTCCAGCCAATGAATGTGGTATCATCTCCTAGCGTGCAGTTTATAGTTGTTGATTGACCCACTGGTATGATAATAGGACCACTGGGATGCAGAGTAACTGCAAGTTAAATTCAAAATAATTAATAAATGATTGATAAACAATAATATATGTGACCGTCTACAGGAAAACCGGGCACAACACGGCACCCTTCGAAAAATTTTTTTTTGCACTTACAGAGTTGTCGGCGTCCAGATATTGAGCTCTCCAAGTTTTATCGTCGTTGCTTAAGTCGTTCCCACTATAATAGACCTAACCGTTCCCTTCCGTCGGCTTGAAACAATACATTTTTAAGAAATCGATCGATTTTATCTCGATATTTACGCACGCCACGTTGTGCCTGGTTTCCTGTAGACGGTCACATATTTAGGTTTTAATGTATTTACAGACCTCATTCCCTCAATTAAATGCTTGAAAACAGTGAATTTCATAATGACTTACTTGTCTATACATGAATATGCTTGCCTGCTCTAGTATAGCAGAATATTAATTAGTTAAAATGTGAGAGGAAGTGGGTGGAGACATTAGTCAGAGTCAATGCAATTTAACATGCTATAGAGTGATAGGTCTAAAGTTCACGGGAGTCACTGGACAGACTCAGCAGCTGCCAGTGAATGGCATACAGGGACATGCTGATTAAATGATGGAAGAATTAACTATCTGTTTGGTCAAGTGTTTGTACATTTACCCTTTACAATTATCAAATAATAATGGGTAAGCTCATGGGAATAGAGGTAGGGTTTAGAGAATAATAGGAGAAACTAAGCAGCATCAAATAATAGAATAATAGGTAAAAACATTAGTACAATTGGGCAAGGCTACTTAATAATTCTAATGTCAATAATTTACCCATATTCAGTGGCAGAATTTTTGTTATAAGCAGCATGAGCATTTGCTCTCTACTTTGTTCAGTGGAAGAAACAACAAGTTTTAGCAAACCTATAAATGTCTAATAAGGAAACAACATCCAGATGCTCAGTATTAAGCTGAATATGCTCCAAGCACTTTTCAATTACTGTTAGCAAATGCTTACTTAATTGTATGTCACTCCTGCCCGCATTAATAGCTATATAGTAGTACATGGGTCAAAGCTAATAGCCTAGCTACCTACACTAGAGACGTACCTTGGGAGTAAACTCCGTCCAAGATGTTCAAGGTCACAGAAAAAAGAATCCAAAACACAGACATACTTTTTACAACCCGCAAGTCCACGTTTGCGGCGAGTTGTCCGCACCCAATTTAATTAGATCGTACAAAAAAAAAAAAAGATAGCGGGATACTCATAAATTTAAAAAGGGGGGAGGGGGAGTAGAGCTTTGAATGATAGGTAAGGGATTTTTAACTTCCGCGATCTATGATGTCCAGACCTAGAATTATATTCGAAGTTTCTTTTTAGGAAGAAGCTCATCTTTCCTTGATTAAGGGGCCCAAATATGTTCAGGTTACATTTACAACCACAACAAAATCCATAAACTGTCTTATTAAAGCATGGATGATTTGACATTGACGCTAGATGTACTAAAATTTTTCAGATTGGGATGGAGTAGCATAAGATATTTCTATACTCATTTAGCAGTACCCCTCAGTTCACGTTTTCTCATTTCTCCTGACCCTGACTTGAATATACTCGCCATCGTCAGAATCCGAGTTAATGACGATGCTTTACCAACCAGACGCCACTTGAGATGAACGCACATCAACGTTTGAATAATGCTACAATAACCTAGTCCGGCTGAGCTGGTGTTACAGGGAATTCTGCATCCCAGGAAATACAGATTCCCCCGAGTAAAATATCCTAGGATATTTTGTACTCTCGTGGGAAATCCCTCCCTGGAGTGGCCACCTTGAAAGAACAGCATTATGTAGAACTGAAAGGTTGATATTTATGCTGGAACATAGTATTTTTGCTGTTTATGGCAACTTTTAGACTTGTATAGACATGCAGATTTTTAGAAACGTCAGTTAGCTAAGATTATATGTTTGAGTAGCAAGGTGTAAAATGAGACGCTTTATTATTCCGTTTGCATGCAAGTGTATATATGGCTGGCAGTGACAAATTATAAATACCTATTGATATGCAGTAACACACCAGAAGATAGAATGGGTCTCTATGAGACAATTACTACTGCGTAATCCATGTAATACCTGTATAGTATTCATTATAGTACAGCAGATATATTTCTGGTTACTTATAGCTAGCTACAGAAGTAGTATACTCTTTTAGCTATTAACATAACCTTAGAGGTACAGGACTGTTTGTTAATATGCCTTAAAAATATCTACTATTAGACAACTACTTTAACTAATATTACAATGTCCTTATAATATGTGACCGAATTTGGGAAAATCCGCCTAAACGCGGCAAACAATTTTTTTCAGTATCACCGGGTAAAGCCTTATGGGTCGATTTTTTTCGAAAAAAATTTTATGGCAGAAATGGATAGACAGACACAAGTTAGCTCTAGCTTATGACGCAGTTGTAAGCTCTGGCGTGCTCTAGAACTCACACTAGGAGGCTAGAAACACTGGCCGGTTGGACTCGTGTACGGAGAGTTGCTAAGAAATTATTGGCGGGCTTTTCACTAACAGCCGGGGAAAAAACTGTAGCTAACTAATTCACTTACTATTCTACATAATTCAGGTACTAACGCAATTCTCGTCATCATAGTATCTTAAGGAGCCCTGCATTAAGCCTATTAGACTTCTTTCAATCCGCCTGTAACCGGTTTATTCCGTAGTGTCCCGGAGACACGCAGTAATAGTATACGGACACAAGGCACGCCCCCTGACCTTAGCAACGCCTTTACCCAGCGTTTTTTCGAAATCAGCAATAATTGGCGAGCGAGCGTAGCTAGCGAAACACTTACAGGGGTAACACAATTCGAAAATCGGGGATGTTTATTTATTTATTTATTTATTGGCGAGCGAGCGTAGCGAGCGAGACACTTACAGGGGTAAAAATGAAAAAATCGGGGATGTTTATTTGTATATATGTTTGGACGTACGTATGTCATTTTGTACTTTGACCCTCGCGTTTTTGTGTTAGTTATGTGGTCGACCCCGTCCCAAATTGCACTAAACAGGATCCTCTGGTTTATCGATCAGTACCCGTATCACTCTAGAAATTCAATTATTTACCGTTTTGAATTCTTTTGCGGATGCAGTTAAAACTAGAAAACTTAAAGGACTTTCCATTTCTATTCGAGTTAGTGGCGGTGGTAAGTCAATGCGTTCTTTGTCATGGTTATAAGCCGTGCGCAACAGTATTTACTTGAAAATACATTGTCCACTAGACTACCGCGAAGGTAAGTCTGTGTAGGTGCATCTCCAGTTGTGTCAAGGCATTGTGTGTTACAACCACTAGCTACTTAGCTAAAGAATATCACAAAGAAAACTTTTAAATAACGTATATTGTTTTATTGTTGTTTTTTTCCTTCAATTCAAGCAGTTGCAGAGAGTTGTTACTATGGCACTGAAACCCCTTTACCCTGTATGCGAAATTTAAAACTGGACCTTATTTTCAGTAGCTTCAGTGTTAGAAGTCAAAATCATTCATATAAAAATAGTATAGTCTTTAGGCTCGCTCGCCATTTGTGCTCAAGCACTCACTAGTTTATTTGTATATATGTATGGACGTATGTATGTCATTTTGTACTTTGACCCTCGCGTTTTTGTGTTAGTTCGGTTGTCGACCCCGTCCCAAATGGCACTAAACAGAGTCCTCTGGTGATCGATCAGTACCCGTATCACCCTAGAAATTGAATTGTTTACCGTTTTGAATTATTTTGCGGGTGCAGTTACAACTTGAAAACTTAAGGGACTTCCATTTCTATTCGAGTTAGTGGCGGTGGTAAGTCAATGCGCTCTTTGTCATGGTTATAAGCTGTGCGCAACAGTATTTACCTGAAAATACATGGTCCCACTAGACTACTGCGAAGGTAAGTCTGTGTGGGGGTCATGTCCAGTTGTGTCAAAGCATTGTGTGTTACAACCACTACTTTAGCTAAAGAATATCACAAAGAAAACTTTTAAATAACGTGTATTGTTTCTGTTGTTGGTTGTTTTTTCCTTCAATTCAAGCAGTTTGCAGAGAGTTGTGTACTATGTGCACTGAAATCCCTTTACCCTGTATGCTAAATTTAAAAACTGGACCTTATTTTCAGTAGCTTCAGTGTTAGAAGTCAATAAAAATAGTATAGTCTTTAGGCTCGCTCGCCATTTGTGCTCAAGCACACCACTAGTTTATTGGCGAGCGAGCGTAACGAGCGAGAAAGTATTAGGGGTGGATAATGCAAAATCGGGTATATGTTATATGTATATATGTATATATGTATGTATGTATGGATTGTACGTATGCCCTTTAAACGCGCGCGCAGGGAACTTTTATCTAAAAAAAAAACGGCTTTTTAGGCTTGACCCCAGTTTATTCTGAAACTACAGCATTAAGCAAGCCTTACTTTATACTTAAGCTCCAAAGTGTGAGGCAATTCCTTCGAAAATGCTTGCTTTTCAAGAAACTAAAAGTTGATTCGACCGGTTACTATGGCATTGAAGACCCTTTACCAGATTTAAATTCAAAACTTCGCCTTTTTTCCGGCTAAGTGCGGCTTGTTAGTTGTCAAGAGCCACCTGTAGTCAGTACTAAGAGAGCTATCACTGCTTCTGAAAAGCGTATGTAAGCACATAAAGTATTAATGCTAAGGAAGCTACTACTACTCCCGGGATGCTGAGGTAAGTACGTAATTCCATATTTGTTAGCTAAATAAGCAAAAATAACTCTGGCCTTTCTTTTTTATAGCTAAGAGCTTGTTGTCAACAGTGACTGGTAAATTCAAATAGTCAGAATGACTCAAATTTGGTACTACTAATTACCAAGTGCTAAAATTGATTGTCTTTTGTTTTTGTAGGTGAGAGCTTGTTGTCAAGAATTCAAGGTAATTCAGATGGTCAAAGTAACTTCAATTTGATACTACAGAAGTTATCAATACTCAAGAACGAGGTAAGTAGTAATTCCATATTTGTTGGCTAAAATTACAAATAATAACACTGGTTTATTTTTTATCGTAGCTGAGAGCTTGTTTAAGAGTTACTGGTGATTGAGATTATCAGAATGGTTGATGTTTGATACTACAAAAAGTTACCATTAACCAGGTAAGACGTACGTAAGACATTTTTGTACTTTGACCCTCGCGTTTTTGTGTTAGTTCGGTTGTCGACCCCGTCCCAAATTGCACTAAACAGAATCCTCTGGTTTATCGATCAGTACCCGTATCACCCTAGAAATTGAATTGTTTACCGTTTTGAATTCTTTTGCGGGTGGAGTTCAAACTTGACAACTTAAGGGACTTCCATTTCTATTCGAGTTAGTGGCGGTGGTAAGTCAATGCGCTCTTTGTCATGGTTATAAGCCGTGCGCACAGTATTTACCTGAAAATACATTGTCCACTAGACTACTGCGAAGGTAAGTCTGTGTAGGTGCATGTCCAGCTGTGTCAAAGCATTGTGTGTTGTTACAACCACTACTTAGCTAAAGAATATCACAAAGAAAACTTTTAAATAAGGCCCTATCAAAATAATTTCTTGTTTATCATCCCCTCCCTCTCCAATTTTTGACTGAAGAGAAAAAATTTATTTAATTTACTGCGCATGCTTAAGGTGTGCTCTAACTAGAATATTAGTGTGCACCAATTAGAAAAGCATGGCGTTTGTCATGGAGTTCAGATCAGAAATGGTGCCCAGATTCTGAAACCCTGGTATGGATGCAGTGTAGCAGAGGGATGCAGCATAGCTGATCTTTATACTAGCTATAGCTCAGGACAGCTGGATGAATTTTCTACCATGGGAGGGTTTTTGCTGGTCTTAAGGGAAGTGCTTTTCAGAGTTCATCGCCTATTCGCCATGCTACTGAACTGTGCAAGATTTTGGAAACTGAAAACACAAATCCCATCCTATTGCTCTACACAGATGGTGGTCCAGACCATCGCAGTAACTACCCTTCTGTTCAAATAGCAATGATCTGCTTGTTCCTTCATTTGGATTTGGATTTTCTTTGTGCTATCAGAACTCCACCTTACAATATCTGGAAAAATCCAGCCGAGCGAATTATGTCTCTTCTTAATCTGGCACTACAGGGAGCTGGCGTGGCTAGAAGAGCAACGTGTGGCAAACGCTCCCCAGCCAAATGAACACGGCAGTTTAAACCAAAGGACTAAAAAACAACTGTCATATATACCATTTTTTTCTTTTCCCAGACACATCTGGTTGTGATTTCACTTAAAAAAAAAGTAATTTTGAAACTTAAAAAAAAAAAAAAAAAAAGCCTCCCACCCTCTCCAATTTTTTGAAATTTTCGGATGATAAACAAGAAATTATTTTGATAGGGCCTAACGTGTATTGTTTTGTTGTTGTTGTTTTTTCCTTCAATTCAAGCAGTTGCAGAGAGTTGTTACTATGGCACTGAAATCCCTTTACCCTGTATGCTAAATTTAAAAACTGGACCTTATTTTCAGTAGCTTCAGTGTTAGAAGTCAATAAAAATAGTATAGTCTTTAGGCTCACTCGCCATTTGTGCTCAAGCACACCACTAGTAAGTTTAGCAAAAATACTGAAGTGTTGTAGTGCGTGCTCAAGCACACCACTAGTAAGTTTAGCAAAAATACTGAAGTGTTGTAGTGCGTAGGGCGAAGACGGCTTGTGCTACAGCTTCCAAATTAGGAGGAAGGCATCCCAAGGCTCCGTGCAGCCTACTGGTAGAATAAATTAGAAAACTTTAGATGCCGCGTTTAGCCGGGTTTTCACAATTCCGGTCACATAATGGCAGACCTAGTTGTTGTATGCCAAAGCAGAGCAAGTACAGCATTTATTTATGCTGGACAAAAATTATTATTTAGTAGTTGTTAATTAATTTTTTCTTCATGGTTGACTTTGACAATTATATAAAACTAGCAAGTACCCCGCCACATAGTGGCCCTTGACGTATTGCAAAGTAAGAATGCAGTAGCACAAGTTATCTTACTCAGTTATCATTCTCTACCATTGGTTAAGGTTACATAAGTTTTACTCTCCTACTCTCTTTTTTCTGAACTATTTGAGCTATTCTAGTCATGGAGCCCCCTTTTACTTTGTCTATCTCTCCTGCTTCTGAATTTCTTTCCTGAGAAACTTTTGTCTTTTATTTCGTACTTTAGCCTTTCTTTTGAAAACTAACCGCGCCTTTACTCGTCGATTCCACCCGCTTTTTTGTTATAATTAATCGCTCGCCTTTTTGCCTTCTCTTCACTTCCATTTTAAACCCTTACCTCGCCGATTCCATCAGCTTTTCAGTTACGATTAATCGCCTTTTACCTTCTCTGCCGTACTTTCACCTTCCTTTTTTATACCTACGCGGCCTTCCATCGTCAATTGCACCCGCTTTTTAGAAGTAACCAGCACGTTCTACTGATTGCCGTTATAAACTACTTATTTTTCTCCTGAATATAGTCATGATATAGGATGTGTCTTAACCTAGCAATGCATTGCTTGAAGGTGCTTATTATACCCATGATTTAATGAAGGGTTCATTAGATAACTTCTTACATTATATTAAGCAAAAATTAGAAAACTAGGAACGGTGGATAGCATAGCTGTGGATTAACTAGTGGTGTGCTTAAGCACAAATGGCGAGCGAGCCTTAAACTACATTAAATACCGTTGCTATATTGTTGTCAGGTGTAATAACTTGGCAAGTGTGCAATAACACTTGCCCGGTATTTAAAATAGTTAAAGCATGAGCGCTTAGTGCCTAGTACATTTATCGCACTCAGTCCTCGGGCCTACGGCCCTCGGGCTGTCGTGCAATAAATCGACTAGAAACTAAGCGCTCATGCTTTAACTATAACCTATTGTTAAATGATTGATTTTAACAACTAACACTCAAGCTACTAAAACAAAGTCGAGTTTTTAAATTAAGTATATACGGTAAAGGGGTTTCAATGTCATAGTAACCGCTCCCCGCAACTGTTTGAATTGAAAAAGAAGCAACAAAATCAAGTCACGTTATTTAAAATTTTCTTTGCGATATTCTTAATAGTAGTTGTAACGCACAATACTTTCACACAACTGAACGGCTAGGTTTTACTTTAGGTACTACATTGACGCGCGACAAACGCGCGCGGCGCAGTCTGAATATGCGCCTAACGCGGCGCAGTCTGAATATGCGGCGCATACCATTCCATGGAAACAAGGATTGTTGAGTTTTTTAAACAAGGAGTGTTGAGTGTTTTGTTTGTAAGGGATGCTCAAGTCTAGGTATTTGTGCTTAACCATAACAAGGAATCCTCCATATGCTGGCTTAAGAGCAAAGGAAATTTAAGGATAAGTGTGGACTGTGGTAAATGTGGTTCTTCTTGCCATTTTGTTAAAAGGAAAGATTCCTTTTGTTGGAGATGTCCTAAACGTGGTTGTCAAAGCATCATATCTATGAGGGATGGGAGTTTTTTTAAAGGAGAGGGCCAATGGAGCTAGTGTAACTAGAGCCATGCATGAAACTGGTCATTCATCAAGGACTATGGTAGACTGGTATAACTTTCACAGGGACGTATGTGCACAGTACTTCCTAGATCACCCAGTTGTAGTTGGTGGTGTTGGAAAAGTCGTTGAAATCGACGAGTCAAAGTTTGGCAAGAGAAAGTACAATAGAGGAAGATATAAGGAAGGACACTGGGTGTTTGGCGGTGTAGAGAGAGGTACCAATGATGTTTTTATGGTTGAAGTGAATGACAGATCAGCTGCAACACTATTACCCATCATTCAGATGTATGTAAGGCCAGGCACTACTGTTATTTCCGATGAGTGGAGAGCTTATTCAAGGATACCCTCTTTGGGCATGGCACACCAATCAGTGAATCACTCAATAAATTTTGTTGATCCTGTAACTGGTGCACACACTCAAAATATAGAGAGTACTTGGTCACAAGTAAAGAAAATGATGAGGAAGCAAGGGATTGACAACACCAGTGAGGAACTTTTCCAGACCTATTTACCGGAATACCTCTGGAGAAGAAAGTTCAAAGCTCAGGACCCTTTCTTAACAATTTATGAACACATCAAAGAACAATATCCATGCTAAACAACAACTCCAGTAACTTATCACACATTCCAAGCTATGTAATCTTCTTCTTTTCTAATTATGCTGATCAATATTATGTTGAATTTTTTGTTAATATCCATCCTAAATAATTAAAGTAATCTAACTTTGAAATTTATAAAAATGCAGAGACAAAGGGATTCCGTGCGTCAATGTAGAATTCCCGTGCGTCAATTGCGTCAATGTAGTACCTAAAGTAAAACCTAAACTGTGACAAATAGCGTATTAACTTACCACCGCCACTAACTCGAATAGAAATGGAGCTCCCATAAGTTTTTGCGTTTTAACTGCACCCGCAAAACAATTCAAAGCGGTAAACAATTCAATGTCTAAGGTGATACGGGTAATGGTCGCTAAACCGGAGGATTCTGTTTAGTGAAGTTTGGGACGGGGTCGAACGCGGAGCGAACACAAAAATACGGAGGGTCAAAGTACAAAATGACATACGTACGTCCATACATACCGATAAACTAGTGGTGTGCTTGAGCACAAATGGTGAGCGAGCCTGATAGTTAAACATAAAATGTTACTATGTTTTAGCTTAGTTCATGCAAACACTATAATAGCAGTTATGACCTTTTATTTCAGCAAACAATACAAAACCACTCTCTTGATTAATGGTAACTTTTGTAGTATCAAACATCAACTATTCTGATAATCTCAATCACCAGTAACTCTTGAACAAGCTCTCAGCTACGATAAAAAAACTACTTTATGTGCTTACATACGCTTTTCAGAAGTAGTGATAGCTCTTTTAGTACTACAGGTGGCTCTTGACAACTAACAAACCGCACTTAGCCGGAAAAAAGGCGAAGTTTTGAATTTAAATCTTGTAAAGGGTCTTCAATGACATAGTAACCGGTAGAAGCCTAAAAAGCCGTGTTTTTTTTTTAAGAAAAAAGTTTCCCGCGCTAGTTTAAAGGGTATACGTACAATCCATACATACATATGTGACCGTCTATAGGAAAACCAGGCACAACGCGGCACCTTCGAATTTTTTTTTGTTGCACTTACGGAGTTGTCGGCGTCCAGATATTGAGCTCTCCAAGTTTTATCGTCGCAGCTTTAGTCGTTCCTGCTATAATAGACCTAACCGTTCCCTTCCGCAGGCTTGAAACAATACATTTTTAAGAAATCGATCGATCTTTTCTCGATATTACGCACGCCGTGTTGTGCCGGGTTTTCCCGTAGACGGTCACATATATACATATACATATAACATAGACCCGATTTTGCATTATCCACCCCCAATACTGTCTTGCTCGCTCGCCAATAAATGATCGACGCTTTACCGAACAATACAAAGCTCATGAATTATTCATGAATACACGCACCGTCGTCGTCGTTACTGACACACAAGCGTATTATTATATAGATTACTTTCATCATTAGCTAAAATGTCTCTGTAGTTTCATTTTTTCTCATAAATCTGATTCATTTCTTTTTTTCGTGATTAAGTGTAGCTATTCACTAGGAGTTAGCACAATATGCTGGCATAATTTTGAGCATATGAAAACTGTATACACTAGTCAAGCCCCCCTAGATTTGTCCCTGTAACTAGCATAGCTAGTACAGAGATGAAGCAATACATTAATTGTGTTCTGTTTTCCTAGTAGATATTCAGTTTTTTACTTACAAACACCGATAAAATATAGAGCAAATATATATCAAGACCATAAATAAAGCAGATAGCTAATTATTGTATGGCCTGAACAATCTAAAATTAGTTATCTCATAGTCAAGTATGGTCACTTACCGTGTTCTCCAGTTTCCTTGATAGTCAAACTGAAGCTGAGAGCCAGAAAAAGTAGCACCGACATCATTTACTGTTAGTAGTCATACGAAAAAGTCAAGGTTAAAGAGCTATTAAAATCACGGCACGGGCGAGCCCTGGCAATTCAATATTGACAGGCTACGAATCCCCCCAACCCTACTTCTGCCTAAAATGTGTTCCTATTTGCTAGGAAACTGGAAAAACATTAAATGTGGGTTGTGATTTTATGTAATACTTAGTTATCATGAAGTTGAAGGAGGCCATATGACACAATCATTACTGGATATTATTATAATATTATTATAATATATTATATCGTATAACGTATTATAGTGGAATATATTTTTGCCATCACTACATTACTGATCATAATTCTTTCACTTATGACAACAAGCATAACCTGCAAACATTTTACTGAATGTAAGTTGAATCTACAGCTGACAAATGAAAGTAGTTACTTCCAGACTGTAAAAATGTAATAGTAACATTAGATAGTATAAGTTATGGAGCAATTTTTTAATCAAAGGACAGCAGAATAGAGGAGTTGCTTGTCATGTAAAGAAAATATGTTTTGATGCAAAGTCAGTTGAGTGAAGCTGATTGTCACAGTTAAAGTTCTGTCTAGCTTAATGTAGTATAAGTATTAGACACTGCATAAAATCAGTACACTGTAATGTTTCCTTTGAATAAATGTATTTTGTTGTTGCCTTATTCCCCGCCATTTTTATATCCGATAAAATAATTACTGTGTAAACATCTATACTGCTACTATTTTTTTTTTCATCTATACTATAAAAAATTCACTACATTAAAGCAATTTTGTCAAGGTGATAATGAAATACTGAATGATATATGATCAACAGTCCTATATTTATGAAGTAGCAGTGATATTATTTGATAAAATATCTGCTTCACTATAATAATAAGCACAGCAGTAACATCAGTGAGTGGGTTAATTTTTCTTTCTATTTCTCATTGCCATAGATCAATATGACACGGTTGCTATGATATCATTTCCCTCATCATAATAACTTCCTAAGTATCAATCAGATGCTGTGGAAGTTGTAAAAAATATGTTATCACAACTTTATCAAACACAATGAAATTGATTATGTTACTTTAACTCAAAAACACACATTATTAGTGCACTGTTGGGTTAAATTTTTACAAGTTTTGTAAACATGATAGCTACCCAAAGTTTACTTCAGTGTGGTGTTTACTCCTCACATGTAAATGAACTTACACTATGAGCGAAATGACAGTCATGATGATGATGAAGTTTAACTATGGGTACATGTTGCTATTTCTATGGTGAAAATTTAACTATAATTACATTGAGATCACACAATCCATCTTTCATGCAAATAAATAATTCATTTTTATACCTTTTTGCCAACACACTGATGACCCCAGAATAATCCAGGAGTAAGTGAGTGAAATGTCTATGGTATCTCAAATCTGCTAACATGCTATCTAAGTTAGTTTGTATAAACTATACATTATGTTAATCTTCCCAGGTTTATAGCTATGCATTGTTAACATCATATTGAATGTTTTTTTCTTGAATAAGCAATGCTGGTCAGTTAACAATAATTTAGACCCTCAAGTATGCTTATGCTTGTGTATAACAATGTATGGTAAAAATACTAATATCAATTTAGTTTATATACCACCACCCTTTGTGTGCATGTGGTATCTTGTGTCTATACCATATCATAATACAACAGGTATTTAATTATTTTGATCATGTTTATTACATCCTGTACTTCCTGTTTCATACACTTTCTTATCATTTCTTATTCAACATCAGTTATGTGTCATTGTAGGATTGATTCACATGTTGTACACAATAATTGTATAGGACCTAGATAGGAAGTTATCAATAAATGAACTGCCATTAGACACAATTATTGGACAAAATGAGGGGAAGATCATACGAATAATCTCCTATTTCCAAGTTTGTCACACCACAGGTAATTTATGCTGTAGTGACCACAGCAATAGATTTTTCATGAAGCCAGTATATGACAGTTTACAATGTGTCAACATGACTGACTTACCCAATAATACACTATTGGGTTGTGTGTCATCATATTATATTATTGTGCAATGTATTGTAAGCATGTTATTATAATGCAACATAAAGTTTATCATATCTATTGTACAAAGTGGAGACCATTATTGCTTGTTGTAAGAAAGCATTAAACTCTTTAATAATAATGCATATGTAATGTAATTTTTGCAATAGGTAATACTTTACTTATATTGTTATTTTTTATTAAATCTGCAATAATATTTTTACTTGGCTAAGGAACTGATTTATCTTAGGTTCTCTGACAACAAAACCTTTGCTATCACCCAAATGTTTATAAAAGTAAATGTATATAAATGTAAATCTGTATTAGCTTGGAAACCTTAATGTCCAAGCATTAGAGGGTCAAAAACTTCATATATTTATATTAGCCATTTACTTTGAGCCTTTACAGTAAAAATGGATTACATTTTTGTATTGCACTATAAACATAAATTAGCTAAAATTAGGCCAAACATTTTTACATTGTTTCTGAAGTATAGTATTATTGGTATTTTCATTCTTGTTCAGTTAACTTGATTGCAAATAGCAAATTAAACTTTAGTGAAGCAGAGAAAGCTTAATAAAATTCTGTATTCGCTATATTAAAACCCTTTCGTTCCGGATCCCGCTTTAAAGCGGGTGAACCGGTTGGCTTCTCCGAATTTTTTTAAATAGTTACTTTATAGCTAGAACCTTCAGATTGCATACACAGGTGCCCAATGCATTAGAGAAGCATTTAAAATAGCTTTCAGCCAGGACTGCTTCGACAGTACCTCACAGCAGTTGCGTTTATTTCTTCCTCGGCAAAAAAAAAACATCGGTTCTCCGTCTAATTTTTAAAAAAGTTACCTTCTCCACAGCAGCTTCATTTATGGGTCCAGTCATCTCCAGAGCTTTGTAGAAGCAGCGAAAAATTGCTTGAGCCCAGTAGCCTTCCATAACACATTGAAACAACCGCTTCTTTGCCGACCAAGACTTTGCGGTTTGACTTACCGCCTTCTCCTTTTTTTATAAAATCGCCAGTTCAGCTGGGGGCCTCCCCATTACGTACAGTCTTAGGTAACGCGTATTACATCATAGGAAAAAAGTGAGCGTGTCGTGTGATCCGGATAACTATGCAAAAAAAAAAATTTCGAAGTCAGTTTGGAAAGATGGCGTCTACCAGTTACAGTGCTGTGGAAGTTTTAGACTTGCTAGATACTGACTCTAGCGACTCGGGATCAAGCGGAGAGGAGGGAGACGACATCTAGGGCTATAGGAGGCCCTGTATCAGGGTTGGTGGACCAGACCCCGTCAACTCTGATACTGACAGTGGATCGAGGTAAGCTTGTCTTTCTCGTCTTTCTCTTGAAAACTAGCAAGCTTCTGTTGTGGAAAGGACTTATTTATAGCTATATTGAAATAGAGAAAGCTGTTTAGCTATAATATATATATATTTCATTGAGTTTTGAGATTTGAAAGTGTGTTGTGGTTTTTTGAACAATTTCAAATTTTCAAAAAACCACATGTAGTACTATGACCAGATGTGTATGCAGTCACCGACCCGATTGTGAAGAGGAGCAGATGAGGCAACAGTAGCAGAGTCTTCCAGCGATGAAGGAGAAGATGCCGGACCTGGCGAAGTACACTCGGAGCCCCACCCCCCCTCTCCCAAACAAAAATCCTGTATGAAACTGCATATTATATACATCATAAAGTTGCAATTATATAGGATCATGAATAATTTGTTGTTTGTATTACAAATGTCTTTGTTGTTTGTGTTTTTGTGTATATGAAATTGTTTTGTATTGGAGCTCGACGTCCGATGGCATATGTTCCTTGTGGACACTCATAGATGTCTCCTACATGATCACAATCAGCACCAAACACAACAAACAACATATTTTATTGTTGAACTAATATAATATTGGTATAAAATGCATCAAACAATATTATTTCTATTTTTTTTTTTTTTATTGAGGGGAAAAGTGGAATTTTTTGGGGGAAATTTTTTTTTCTTAAAGCATTAGTAGAGGGCCTAAATATTATTCAATTTTCTCAATCAAAAAATGAGGGGAATCCCAAACTCTTAGTCTATTTAGTGATAATATGGTTGCTATGGGGTTTTCCCAGCCAGCATCGAGTTAAAAAAATAAAACGGTAATGCTCTATTTCAGAGCGGATTTTTTAGCTTTTTGGTAAAGCTGGAAGAACTGTACAAATTATAAGTTGAAAAATAACTTCATTTCATACTAATAAACTAACACAAACATATACCCCTACTAAAACTTACCAGATGCCACTTCTTTAGATCTTCCTTCTGCAATCAGATAAGTGATTTTATTGTAAACACTTAAGAATAGTTTGGAAACAAATTCCTATTCTAGTATCATTAGTTACATCGCCGTCTGTTACTTCGAAGCATATTGCCTTCAGACAAGAAAAAGCTCAGTTATTCAAGCCTCGAGGTGACGGTCACTATTTCTTGTATACAATTTCGGACGTAACCGCGAATTTAATTTTAGGCGATAATCGGTTAAGACAAACCACACAACTAGCTCATAGTGTGTGGTTTTACACTTATTGTAGTATTAAGATTCATAAGTTCTACATTCCAGCTAATGAGTATGATTTCATCTCCTAGTGTGCAGTTTATAGTTGCTGATTGACCCACTGTTATGATAATAGGACCACTTGGCTGCACAATAACTGGAACACCAAAATGACTATATATGTCCATTGCTGACTAATGTGTTCTAATAACATAATTGTGTATATTGTCAACTACTCAGATCAAATATATTTACTATTTTAGCATTGCAAATCCTTAGCTACATGCAGCGAAGGATTGGAGGGGAGGGAGGGGGGAGGGGGTACACAGCATGCAGATTTATTGCACCTTGTAAAAGTACACCATTAAGCATTAATTTCTTGATTGATTGACTCATGAATTCAAATCAATTTCCAAAACAATAAAAAGCTAGGTGTTTGTTACTATTAATACCAAATGCAGAACTCAGTTTGTATTTACAACTGTCATTATGAGTGCAACGGCTACTGCTTGAGCAAAGCGCTGCTAGTTAAAGTTAGGACTAGAATAAGGCAGCTATCAATAGAGAACTAAATTAGACTGTAATCATTTTCAAACATAAAACGAGAATCATCATAAAGATCGTATGACCATCACGTGAGTGATACCAAAAGTAAGAATGAATGGGCGGGGCATGACAATTCCCCCCACTGAGTGACAGTGTCGTCCTCGACATGAGATGCACACACATACATACATAACACAACATTCAAAGTTTATAGTTTATCTAGAGTTCTATATCTCTAGTAGGCTAAGGATGATCCAGCTCTCGACTTCTTGAACGAGTGACCGGTCCTTGATACGGCTGTGGCTGTGAACTTGTTTCCACTGGAAGTACTTTCTTTGGACGACGCCTTCGCTTTTTCTTTGGTCCAGTCCATGTCTCACCTCCTTGATTTGGGTAACATCGTCGAACTCGATCCAATGCCACGAAAATTGATCCACCACCAGGCTCATCAATGAGACGGACTTCAGCATTTGAAGGAGTAACTTTGATCACACGATAAGGGCCGTGAAAAGGTCTGGCAAGTTTCCAGTTTTTCCCCTGAGTTTCAGATGGCATCAACACCATCACACGCTCACCAACTTTCAGGTCAACTTCTCTGGCCTTCTTGTCATATGACTTTTTCTGAGTCACTTGGGCTTTCTGGATGTTTTCCAATGCTAACTTCCACGCATGAGACATATGGTTCAAAAATTCTTCCTTGTACTCATCCAGATCCACAACATAAGGACTGCGTACATAAGAAACAACCGTCTCTGTAGGAATGCGAGGATCTCTGCCATATAACAGACAAAATGGAGATTCTTTTGTAGACTCCTGGGCAGATACTCGATACGCAAAGAGTAAGTACGGGAGGCGTTCATCCCAGTCTCGATCCTTGACTTCACAAGACTTGGCCATCATGTTAATAAGGGTGGAGTTAAACTTTTCCACCAAACCATCAGTCTGTGGGTGGTAACCAGACGTGTTTATTTTCTTCACACCCAGCAACCGACAGATCTCCTGCATCAAGCTGGAGAGGAAGTTGGCTCCACGGTCTGACAGGAGTTCTTCCGGTATTCCATGACGACAGACTATATTCTCAACAAAAAGTTTAGCAATAGTCTCACTTTTCTGGTCTGGAATGGCGTAAGCTTCAGGCCACTTGGTAAGGTAGTCCATAAAAACTGCCACATAGCGATTTCCATTCGCGGTAAGAGGAAGCTGTAGAATATCCACTGCAACACGATGGAAGGGACCACCTACTGGAATGGGTGTCAAGGAAGGCCGAAAAGTTCTACGGCCACCTTTCCTTGTCGCACATGCAAGGCAAGACTTGCAGAAGGACACCACGTCATTCCGTAGACCTCTCCACCAGACGTAGCGTCGCAAATGGTCGTATATCTTCCTCTCAGAGAGATGTCCAGCAAAACGTCCTTGGTGTGCCTCTGCCAACAATGCAGTCCTAAATTCCCTTGGAACCACTAAGCACCACCTACCAGGAAACACTGGATTCTCGTGATACAATATCCCATCCACCAGCTCAAATTGCTTGCTTTCCAATACAACCCTGCGTGCAAGTTTCACATCCTCTGGCAAAGCACCAGACTTCAAGTAAGCCACCATTGTAGACATGTCCACATCGTTCTGTTGATGTATAGCTACTTCCTTCAGATCAGGCAACAAAACTTGATCGGTCACTTGTCCTTCCACACTGCAGACACGACCATCCTTTGGTTCCTCAGCCAGTGACTCTTGAACATCAGCTGGGCATCGGGAAAGAGCATCTGCGTTTGAATTCCTTTTTCCAGATTTGTGTCTAATAGTGACATCCATCTCCTGCACAGTAAGCGCCCACCGTGCAAGCTTTCCAGAAGGTTTTGCAGTGTTCAAGATTGACAAACATGCAGCATGGTCCGTATACACTAGGCAAGGATGACCAAGGAGATAGTGGCGAAAATAACGTAAAGCCCACACAAGTCCCAGGGTTTCTAATTCCGAAATCCCATAGTTCCGTTCATGCTTATCAACAGAACGAGAAGCATAAGCAACCGGGTGAATTGTTCCATCATCCTGTTCCTGGGAGAGAACTGCTCCCAAGCCAACTGTGCTTGCGTCTGTCTCCAAAACGAAAGACTGACTCGCTCCAAACTTAGGGTAAACCGAAATAGGAGGACTTGCTAGCAAGTTCTTGAGGGTCGTGAAAGACTCTTCACAAACACTTGTCCACTCAAACGTTGAACTAGGATCGCAAGGATTCCCCTTATTCCATGTTACATCAATTCCCAGAGCCGGAATAGCATTAATACCCAACAAACATGTTTGCTCACTATCTGGCTGCACAAAAACAGGCACACTTACGGACCTGTCACCAAGAGTGAACTGAAGTGGAACTTGTGCAGTGATAACCAGCTCTCTCCTTCCATCAGCACCACCTTTCCCATAGAGGCGAACTGTTGGTATTTCCATTTCCAGTGGTGGAAGTTCCTGTTACTTGCTCTTCAAATGTCGATACACATCATGTAGCGTAGCACGAGATATAATTGTCGATTGAGCACCAGTGTCAATCATGGCTTGGACAGGCAGTCCTTCAATTAGCACTTCCGCATGAAGGAGGGTGCCAATAGTTCCAGCTTTCTCCTCTGAGACACTAACCGCATTAGTTTGACTTACTGCAGGAAGTTCAGCACTTTCTCGTCCAAGTCGCTTCGTAGCCAGCAACTGTTCTAACTGGGTCTCCGTTAAGTCTTCCAGTCGTGCAGGTAGTGAAGTAGCTTCAACAACATTAGTGTTGACTTGAGTAGTACGTCCAGGTGCTTCACGCTTATCAGCAGCACCAGTATTAAAATTCCTTCCTGTATCCCTTCTAACAGGACAATCTCGCCGAACATGACCCACTTGTTTGCATTTATAGCACCGGATTTGACTCGGTACACCCACTTCAATTGACTTTTCAGTAGTCCTAGAAGTCGTTGAGGCAGCTTGACGGTCAGATGACTTTGCATGTTGCTTCCGAGACCTTTCATTCGATCCACTCTTTGTTCCACTCCGATTCAATGCAGACACAGCAAACTGCTTCTCATGTCCTTCCAACATTCTAGCACGTGCCAGAAGTTCATGGAATCCCTCGTCAGGTTTAGGACAGCCCAGCTTCCGCTGCCACTTGACGAGTAGAGCTTGGTAGAAACGACCCTTGAGTAACCTATCAAAGTCTTTTCCAGTGATAGTTGGGAAAGCCTTGCGTCCCAATTGTTGGATGCTAATCCCAAGTTGCTCAATTGTCTCCCCATCATCCTGCATCCGATGATGAAAGTCCAGACCACGAAGTTCTTCGATATCTGCAGGCCGAAACCGTTTCCGTAAAGCTGCTAATGTACTATCCATAGTCTTACGCTCATCATCAGGTAACATCCTGAATACATCCAGAGCCAATTTGTCCAGGTGGAGCTTCAACTGGTAAAGTTGCTCAGCTTCCGTCCAATCAGCGAACTTGGCTCTCTCGCGAAATCGCTCAACCCATCTGTCAAACTCATCATCCGTAGCGTCGCTTCCTTCACCCGTATAATGAGTCAGACTAGGTAGACTTTGAACCGCAGCTGCTTTGACCTGAGCCATCATGACCTCAGTCTGGGCCTTTAACAGCTGACTAAACTTGTCCATGACACCTCCCGTAGGTAGAGTTGGTTCATGGATTCCAGGAAGCACATCAACACTTCCTGCAGAAGTTCCTATCACAGATGAGGGTGCCACTGTGACATCACTTGTCATTCTAGATGATGTTGGAAGAAACACCGCGGCAGCAGGCGATAGTCCACCAGAGCTGCCTATACCTGTGGAAGGTGGTCCAGTAATAGCAGGACTAGTCCCACCTGCAGCAACCATGGACGAGGATCCTCCAACAGAGCTAGGTACAACAGTAGATGCTAATGGCGTAGCTCCCACAGTACTCACCATCGTTGTCACCAAAGGAGTTGTCCTTACAGAACTCACTACAGGTGTCAACACCATAGATCCAACAGGACTCATACCAGTGAGAGCCAATGGAAATGGTCTTGCCGCGCCCACTACAGCAGACACCAATGGAGCCTCTCCCATACTGCTCACAACAGTAGTAGTAGTAGCGCCAGGCCATCCAAGCGACCCGGTCACATCAGAATTTGTGGCCGTTACTGAAGAAATACCTGTGACCATCACTCCAGATCCGCTGGACATCACAGAACTAACAGAAACTCCCGGCACAGTTCCCTCTGACATGACTACAGTTGCTGTTGACCTACTCACGGCAGGGCTGCTTTCCCTGGGATGAGGAAGTTCCACTGCTCCCAGAGCTGCATCTACCTCAGAGTCATCTGGTAAGGTATCGTCAAAATCACTGACGTTTGGTACGGGGTCGTCAACATTATCATTGCTTATGTTTCCTTTTTCCAGGGCATCAATCCGCTGTAGTAGAACCCCTTTCTCAGCTTGAAAACCATCCCTGAGGTCTTGAATCCAGGCATCAGTCCTCTTTTGTTCAGCAGACCGCATCTCAGCTTCCTTTGCAAGAGCTAGTTGATGCTCAGCACGAATATTTTCCAGAGCACGAAGCTTGGCAAGTTCACTCTGCACTTCTAGGTTTTCCAGCTCCTGTTGTAAATAATCAGCACGAGTTACCGCTCCCGCTGACTCCGCTGCAGCCTCGTCTGCTACAACCCTAGCATCGCTAACCTCCTGTGTGAGTTTTTCCACTTCCGCCTCCTTCGCCTCCAGCCTTTT